>Ga0233434_1000025_pt1 | contig 217157 bp, 198 predicted proteins | sample SI_122_August201_4_FD_182738 | JGI IMG/M metagenome (GOLD analysis project Ga0233434, IMG submission 182738) | Seawater microbial communities from Saanich Inlet, British Columbia, Canada - SI_122_August2016_120_MG | ecosystem: Environmental > Aquatic > Marine > Inlet | place: Canada: British...
GAGAACCTTTCGGGTATGGAGGTGACCAAACGTCCTATTCATTGCACCGATTTGAAGCGTAAGTCGTTGTACATTAAAAACAATGATGAGTGGACAAAAGATAATAATAATACTGAGATGCGAAAAGCAATTAATAAGGTAGCTAACAATAATATGAAAAATATTGATAAGTGGCGAGATGCAAATCCCGAGCATCACAATGTTGGTTCTGGAACAAAGAAAAAACAATATCTGGATATAGTGACAGAATCGTCATCTTTTGCCACGGATGATAATGGTAAGAAGGGTGATAAGATAATCAAAAATATAAGTGACGTAGTTTCAATTGATAGAGAAATGTTGAAGTCTGGCGAATTAGAAAGTTAATTGTTTATTCTATAACTTTCATACGTGCCTATGGTGATAGCAACAACTGCCACAATCATTGCTAGAATAATTCGATAATTAATCTTGTCTCCAAATAACAATGTGCCAACGAATATTGTAAAAAACATATTGAGATTAATAATTGAAACTGCAATTCCTCCACCTTGTGCCAAAGCAAGAGTATTGGTTATTAGAGAAGTGAACAATAACATTGCTGGTATAGTGACAATCATATAATAAGGTGTAAAACAATCATTGCAAAGCTCACTCAACGCGTTAGGGTATAAGACTTGATAACATATCAATGATATTCCTCCGAGTATACCTGCCAACACAAGTATGCAACATAAATAGATATGTGTATAATGGAACTCTTTTGGTATTGTGTCTTTTGTTGCTTGCAAAAAAACATTGAATGCACCCATCAAAAATATACTTGCTATTGCATATGTTAGCCACAACATTTGTATTATAATATGTATAACACAAATATTTAAATATTCAAGGGTGTAAAATCTCACTGGTTTTCTATTGTCACTTTTTCGTTTTCATGTGTTTTGTAAGATAAATATTTGATGACATATTATTGAATAAGCACAATAAAAATGATATATACAAGAATATACCATTTTTATTTATATTTTTTTTATTGAGTAATAATCTTTGAACATAACCACGTTCCTACAAGTATCCACATACCTTCGATTACGGTTCCGCCTTTTGCAAATACCCATCTCATAGCGATACAGTGTGGAGCGGAAATAAGGAATGGCGATACAATAAATCCATAAATAGTAGGTGTTGCACAATATCTCACATACATGTGTGCAGTAATGTAGTGAAGCAGTATCCAAAATATGTATATAGCAGATACCCTATAAATATACTTTGCATAAGGGGCCATTTTTGGTATAATAGTTTGTAACATATTTGGTTTCTTAACAAGTTCGATTTCTTCATCATCGCTAAGACCTGGCTCCCTTTTTATTTTTACCAATAATGGTTGGTTGGAATGAACGGACGAATTATCGTCACATTCGACTGGTTCTGTGCTACTGATACTGATAACATCGGCTCTATCTTCTGTATCGTATGAGTTAGAACGAACCCGTTTAGAATGTCTCCTATTATGTCTGGCTCGCATATTGCTATGAGTGTTAAAATTATTTGACGAAATATCTTTAAGATAATTACCTGATTATTTTAGGTTACATTATCTCTTTCTATGATTTCAAGTTCAATTTATAAAAGATAATTTATTTTACAAATCATCTCCCGTTATCTCTTGTAAAGTTGTATGTGTTAACCATGTTTCTGAAATAACTCTGCTATATACAATGTATTGTTTAAGATAATTTTCAATAAACTTTTCAAAGTACGATTTACTCATAGTAATTTCCCCCTTTTTTCTTTTGAGATAAAACTTATATAAATCATCAAAACTAATTACTTTATCTTCACTCAATTCTTTTTCTTTTTGAAAAGATACCCTTGCGTCATCTAATATTGTAACAATATCAGCACACTTATCCCAAAGACTGCATTCAATATTCAAAATATATTTATTTGCAATAATTTCAATATCAGGGAAATAAAAACGCAAAATATTAAGTATATCATCTTCTACAATTTTTCCCGCAGTAGAAAACATTAACGGGTTCTCTTTTACATATTTATAAAACAAACTACATAATTCATCTACTTCGTAGTCATTCCCTATTGTTTTTGAACATGTAGTTACGGTGTTCGTCCAAAATAAAATAAAGTCACTTACAACTGGGATAAAACGACTTGTTATGTTAAGAAACGAATCTGTTGCTTCATCATATTTATATTTATCTATTAGCATGCCCTTTAACGTATTGATATACACTACACTTGGTATATACATCTTAGATAAGTAACATTTCCAAATATACTGAAGATTTCTCCATGTCATTGTTGTCTTTGTTTTTGATGTGTTATTAATAGCATCTTCTATGTCAAGTTGAATATAGTCTTTACAAAACCTTTCAACAATTGTTTCTTGACTATTATTTTTCAAAAAGAGTGTATAATCACACAGTTCATCTCTTTTTTCTAAGAACTTATCTCCTGAACTATGTGATGTTGAATAGTGAACTGCAACACACAAAAGGTTTAATCCATCACTTCTTAAAATATTTACCCATGAATCATACATTCCATTACCATTTCTCATCTTAATAAGACGACATTTTTGCATACTAACATTTTCATTGTATCTTGAAACAAAGTTATTCTTGATATTATTTATACCAAGGACAATACTGCACATTTTGTCAAGTTCATTTATTTTTTCACGAGACGAGGGTGATACATAAAATGTTACATCATTTGATTTTTTAAGAATATTATCACCTATGCAAGTTAAAAAATATTTTGCTTCATTTCTTGTTCTAAAATGTGTCGGAGCTAATAAGTTTAATACTTTTTGAATAGTCGTTGTTTCGGGAATAATATGTTTCAAAAGCGTTCTCTCTTTTATCTTTTTAATCAAGCTAACCTTTGTTTTATGTTTCCAATCAATCAAGTCTTTATTATCATATGTAACTGTAGATAGAACCTTATAAATAATATCATCTTCTTTTATATATTTATAATCAGTGCCATCGTACATATAAAAAGAGGAGTTGGATGGCAAGAAATAATACAAATTAGTTGCAAGAAAATATGTCTGAAACGAATGTAATTCTTGTTCAAGAAGTTCTTTTCTTTTTTCATTTTCCTTGTGTGTTTTATATTCATTTTCTAGTGCGTTAGGTAAGATGTCTTTTAAATGAATAAGAAGTCTTGACCTCATATACTTATCTTCTTTGCACTTATCAATAATATCATTTATATATATTTTGCATTGATTATCAAAGTTCTCTATTGTAATTTCTCCTGTATCAGGAGAAACCAATTGTTTTTCTTCTGACATATTCATTTCATATAATAGGTAAATATGTTTATATGTTTATATTGTATAAAAATATATTAAAGTTATACTACACCGCACGTGCTAACGGTTATATATGTCAAAAAATAAATTGAAACTAGTCTATATATTTTTATCAGGGGTAACAACAAAAGTTAATGGTTTAATATAATTGAACAAAAATGGAACACGATAACAGCAGTAAAAATATCCAGGTATTTGAAAAACTACCAGTGGACATGCAAAGGTATGTATATAAGTTTATTGATTATGATACAAAAATTGAGATGATACTCGATAACAAAGAAGATTTTATGACAAACAAAAACTTATATTCTATTCTTACATTTGAACAAATCAAAAAAGTTACAAACAATGGATTGATAAAGAAGATATACTGTAGCAAAAATCGATGGTCAGAATACAATCGTCTTCATCCAACACTTCATTTAAGTGACGAGATAATAAATACATTCCCAAAATCAATCAACTGTACATATATAGACAGTTACGGATCAACTGTTTCGGTGAAATCGTTTCATCCTATTCTTTATGAGATTTGTGATAGGATAAATCGCGTGCCTTATATTCATAATCAGAATAAGGCGAAACAAATAATAGATGGATTTAGAACTCTGCGGAACGTCCGTTCAAATGCTCTAAATATGATAAATGCAGATTATTTGCTATCTAAGCTAGCGTATCATTTATTAGTATCGTTGATTATTTATTGTGATGTTGTCAAAAAAGACCGTATAGAAAGATCGAGGAGGGCTTTAGCAAAACTTACAGTAAAAAAAGCAATTCGCGAAAAAAAGAAATTACAACAACAACTGGAGAATACAGAAAGAGCGATGCAACAACTTGAAGAACAAGAAACCGAAAACTATCAAACAAAAATACAAAGAATGGGTACAAGATTTATGAAAGAAAACATATATATGCAATATGTTAACCAAGGCATGACATTAAGAGAAGCGAAAGAAAAACTAACTCGAGACAAGGAAAATAAGAAACAAGACGATATTTGGAAGAAAGTATATATCAAAGCAGTTAAGGAAGTAACAAGCAACCGTAAAAAACAAATCTTGATAAACGAACAAAATGAAAAGAAACAAGAAAAAGAGAGACAGAGAGAAGAGAAGGCCAGAAAAAAGGAACGAAAAGAAGTACGTAAAAAAGTGATAGCTTATATGAAAATCGCGAAAGAGGCTGCGCGTGTGGCAAAAGGCAAAAGAAATAATAAGTAAGATAATTTGTAACCTGTAATTCTAAATATTTTTTATCTAGTGCGTTAAAATCAAAATAGAATGTGCGTATAATCACTTAAAGATTTGTGCAAAGAATAGGTATTAAACAGATGGCATCGTTTCAAGAAAACAATGTGTTAACTATCAAGACTGTGCAGATATCTCCATTCCGCACTCTTATGACGGCTCTAAAAGATATTCTTTTGGAAACGAATATTACATTTCAATCAGACGGTATTCGTATTATTAATATGGATAAAAGTCATACTGTATTGGCTCATATGCACTTGAAGGCTGAAAACTTTGAGTTTTATGAATGTAAGCCAGAAAAGATTGTAATTGGTGTCAATATGTTTCAGCTATTTAAGCTAATTAATTCGATTGATAATGATGATACACTTACTATTTATATTGAAAATAATGATTACACAGATGGCGTTGTATCTTACCTATCACTCAAGTTTGAGAATGGAGAAATCAAGCAATGCAAGACACAAAAGCTAAGATTGATTGAGCCCGAGTCAGAAGAACTTGGTTATCCTGATGTAAAGTTTTCTTCTATTATTAATCTTCCTTCCACAGATTTTCAAAAGATTATTCGTGACTTGTCTGTCATTTCTGATAAACTAGAAATTAAGTCTGTAGGCAATGAACTTATTTTTAGATGTGCTGGACAGTTTGCTTCTGCTGAGATTCATCGCGCTGAATCAGATGGTAGTATGGATTTTATCCTTAAACAAGACTCCTCTAAGATTATTCAAGGAGAGTTTTCTCTGAAGAACCTTGGATATTTTATTAAATGCACAAACCTATGTGCACAAATCGAGCTATATTTAGAAAATGATTTACCTCTTGTGGTAAAGTACAACGTTGCTAGTTTAGGAGAAATCCGTTTGTGCCTTGCACCTCTTCCAAGCACATAAAATATAATATACCTATATCATTTTATAATTGACAATAGTTTTGTCAAATATAAAAAAATATACTCATAACCTATATTAGTATACACAATGGCATCTACAAGATTTAGAGATGATTTAGCTAGACGCGAAGAACAAGTTCGCCACTCTACTTTTGCATGTGGATATATGATTAACGCTCCCGGAAATGGCACACGTCCAGACTATATCGAAGATCCCCAGTTTCGCCTTCAAAAATGGGGCGCAAACTACATGACAAATAGTGTTGATTTAGAAAGTAACTTGAAGGGTATTCGTCCATTGAACCGAGATTGTATAGGTCAATCCGAATACACAAACTTTAATGTAAACTCTAAACCAATTCAATATCCTAACAATTCGTGTTTATACACAGAACAACCACGTGCTATTGCACCTGCATGGGAATTACGTGATGTAGAAACTCAAATGCCAAAATATGAGCCCCTTTTGAACCCTCAAGAAAATGTTGAAGTACAATTTCAAAATAATGTTAGCACACGTATTTTAGAAAAGGATACCTTTAATCCTGAAAGTCTCTTATTACACCCTTTACAGACAGAAGACCTTTTACCTCGTCATTATGCAAAACAAAACTAATTTAATTTATAAAGTAAAATATTGAGGCAACTAAATAAGTAGATAGATTAATTATAATCTACTTATTTAGTATATACATTAATGGAAGTATTAATACCAGTTGTAGCATTAGGAGGTCTTGCTATATCAATGAAAGATGATAAAGAACCCTCTAAAAATGTAAATACAAATAAAAGTAAAAATATCGCGAAAGATAGATTAATGAAAGCGAAAGAAGGTTATGCCAATATGAAACAAATGACACCTCAAAGTTATCCTACTAACAAAGGAAAAAATATGGCAACTGAAGGAACCGATTATGGACCATATAATAATCCTAATGATGCTACTGCCCGTTATTTTGATCAAAACAATTATTACCAAAATGAAATACATGGAAAAAAGGTTGGAAGTAATATTAATCAAGTATATTCACTCACAGGTTCATATGTAGATGAAAATAATTTTACACATAACAACATGAAACCTTTTTACGGAAATAAAACAACCCAACAGACTTTAAATGGTGCTAGAAGTGACTCTATGTTAGATAATATGAATGGAAGTGGTACTCAATATATTAAAAAGCAAGAACAGGCACCGTTGTTTAAACCGGAGGACAATATTCATAATTCACATGGACAGCAAAACATGAACGATTTTTACCAATCTCGTGTCAATTCTAGTTTAAAGTTCAATAACATGAAGCCATTCGAAAGTGAACAAGTCGCCCCTGGATTAAATAATGGATATAGTTCACATGGTGTAGGAGGACTTAACGCAGGTATGGAAGCTCGTGATACATATATGCCAAAGTCAGTTGACCAATTACGCGTTGCAACCAATCCCAAGTTAGAATATTCACTTGAAAATCATCAAGGTCCTGCATCTTCTGGTGTAAAAAATATTGGAATTATGGGTAAAATGGAACAACATAAACCTGATACATTCTTTGAACAATCTCAAGATAGATGGCTCAAAACGACAAGTGACATAAAGGCTGCCAGACCTCGAACAAACGAAGAAATTCATGATACCGCACGTATGCATTCTGAATCATATGTTGGTGTTGCTGTTTCAAGAGATAAAGGAGCTAATTACATAAAAGGCCAGTATGAAGAATCTACACGAAATGAGCTAGGTTCAACGCCTATTACTAACTTAAAAGGTCCTGACAGTGGTTTTAACACACAGGGTGTAAAAGGAAGTTACAGTCATTATACAAACAACCGTGATTTAAATAGTAAAGCTGGAGTTTCGTATGGTTCTGGGTTTACAAATGCAATTGGTGCGGTCATTGCTCCAATCACTCAAATGTTAAATCCTACTAAAAAACAAGAGACTGTTAATAATATGCGTGTTTATGGTAATGCAGGAACTACTGTTCAGAAGGAACAAGTATTTAATCCAAACGATGTTGCACCAACAACTATTAAAGAAACTACCATACATTCACCCAATACGTATATTCAAAACCAGTCGTCTGATGCGTACCTTGTAACGCAACATCAAAGTATTCAAAATCAGCGTGATACAACCACTCAATCCTTTACGGGTAATGCGAATGGTATCCAAGGTTCTTATGCACAAACCAGTTATATGTCAAATTACAATCAGACAAATAATGAAAAGAAGGAACCAGCCATTCAAGGACGCACAAACGGCGGAAACATGAAATTATTAAACTCAAATGTTCGGGTAAAGACCGCAAAAAGAGACAATGACCGAAACAACAACCGCATGTGGGCACCTTCTAATATGCCCCAGCAAGCCATGTCCAAAGAGTTTTATGGAAAAGTTACCGAGCCTGCAAATATGCAACAAAATATTGGTGTAGAAAGAATGTCTCCCGATCTTCTTAACGCGTTTAAAGAAAACCCATATACTCAATCTTTGTCTTCTACAGCTTTGCGTTAAGTATTGTGATAAATTATCATCTTTATATATAAATATTATGAAAGAACTGTTAACTAACTTAATTAAATATGTAACAAAAGTAACAGAGTTTTTGTTGAATTATACGACATATAGTTTATCATATATCTACGATACTAAGTTTTTACTTCCTCAAGAAACTCCAGACGAATAAATAAAGAGTAATGGATGTCTAACAATATAATGTTAGACATCTATAACAGAGACGGACAAATATTAAAATTAATGTCATTGGAATTGTACGAACGTTTACCATCATGTCTTATAGATATTATATATTCATATTGTGCACCTGACGTTCAGTTTGTTAATCTACATACACATTATCCCAAATATATTGCATTCCTTTACATTTATAATCTTTGTCATGGAAATATATGGCATTTACGAAGATTAGTTAATATGTTAAATGAACATCTTTCAAAAATAGTAAATGTATTTTTTATTCATAGACCATTCTATTTTCCACCATATGCTGATATATTTAATCAGGCATTTTGGTTAGTTTCTAACCCACACGACCACACTAGAACTATACTATACAATAAAATTAAAATGGTTTTTGAAGAAATATATACAAGAATAGAAGATGCAGATACTTGTAACACTTGCAGAAGTGTTATTTATTATTACATGCGTATCATAATCATGGAGCTTGTACGTCAACACGGTTCATTCTTGTTTCGCAGTAGATCATATACGATATAATCTTACAAAACAAAACAATATCTTTAGTTAATATATAAGAAATGAGTAATATTAGAGTCGATATTAAACGACAGGATAGTACTGGAACTACTTCTTCATCACAAAGTGACGATATGGGAGATCTCTCATTTGAACTTGCACATGGTCCCACTGGAAGTGGTGCTACTGGTCTTACACCTGACCGTTCTGAGATAATACGTCGTAAAAAGGAAGAAATGAGAAGAAGGCGTCAATCAATGTCGATGGGTGTTCCTCCTTCTTTTAAAGACTGGGGTTCAATCCAGTCTAAACCTGCTAGTGGAGGTCGTCGTAAAACACGCAAACATATGTCTAGACGTAAAAATAAAACTAAAAAGGTTGTTAAACCTAGAAATAAAACTAGACGTCATAAATCTCGCCGCAATAAAAAGTCAAAAAAACATACAAAACGACGTAAACAAAGAGGTGGAGGGTTCTTTGATTTTATTTTTGGAAAAAAGGAGGAGGAAAAAGAACAATCACAGCAAACTGTGTCTGCCCCACAGCCTGAAACTCAGCAACCAGCTCAACCTGTCCCTAGCGCGCAACCCGAAACCCAACCAACACAAGTTGTTGATACACCACCTGAGGCTGAAAGTCAATAAATATAAACGCAGTTAAATTAAATATATATGATGTATTGTAATCAATATAGACATACAATACAACAATAAGTATTTACAGATATATACACATATTTATAAATCATAACAAAGTCTCTGCTCTATAAATATGTCCGAAACAATTGATACACATACAGAAATATTAAATAGATTAAACCTATTTATTCAAAAAAAAAGTATTCCAAATATTATTTTTCATGGTTCACCAGGATGTGGAAAACGAACAATTTTGTCTAAATTCATAAACATGATATATACTGATAAATCTGCAATAAAAGATTATGTTTTGTATGTTAATTGTGCACAAGGAAAGGGAATTAAGTTTATAAGAGAAGATCTAAAACATTTCGCAAAAACACATATTAATACTCTTGGTGGTAATGTGTTTAAAAGTATTATTTTGACAAACGCAGATAAGCTTACAATTGATGCACAGTCTGCGTTACGAAGATGTATAGAAGTTTTTAGTCATACAACTCGATTTTTTATTATAATTGAAGACAAATATAAATTATTACGACCTATCATGTCAAGATTTTGCGAAATACATATTCCATCACCATATATAGATAAAGAAAACGTAAATCTATACAAATATAATATTTGTCAAGCAGACGGTTATATTGATAGAGAAAAAAATAATGCTTCTTCGGTAAGACGAATTATTAATAAGTTAAAAAATGAGATATCCGTGTTAAACATTCATAATTGTGTTGAAACTTTGTATGAGAATGGTTTTAGTTCATTGGATGTTTTAGGATATTTCCAAGGTAAACATCCATTTAACATAGAACCATTTCATCACCACCATGTAATTTTTCAGTTTAGTCAAACTAAAAAAGAGTTTAGAAATGAAAAGCTTTCCATGTTTTTTTTAATAAATATGTTTCTTTTGTGTTCAAATGATGAATTAGAAAATATGCTAGTTATGTAAATGGATGATTTTACACCAAGTGGCCTTCATGAATCTAAAAATGAATGGGGTGCAAGACTTCTTACAATTTTAACCCCTCACGTCATTGAGGGGTTTCGGTCTATTTTAGAAGAATCTATTAAACTTTGCAAGAACAACGACGAGATGGAAAAGTATCTTATGACTTTTCAGAACTTTATTTCCCGCATTCCCAAATGGAGCAACGATATTGTAGATACAGAAACAAAGAGAATTATTGAAAAAAGTGGTTGTCAATATTTAGAAGATTTAATTACTTGTGTCCATATCATACAGTTAAAGATTTTAACATCTGTCCGTGTTGGACAAAAGGCAAAAAAGGTTGATCTTGACATAATGGGTATTAACGATTTTATTCATAAAGTGTATGTCAACACTGCCAGACAGTGTTATAGAAATGTATATCTATTTGACATTCATGTTCCACCTCTTCAAAAGCAGAAAAATAATCGTGAACTTGAGGTTATTACGCAAGAGTGTATTTTAAATACGGTTCGCGAAAGTATTCCTGTCCAAACCATTCTTAAATGCTACCTCGATGAAACCACTGAAGATGATATTCAAGAAGAAATCAAAGAAGAAGATATTACACCTCCAGAAGAAAAAGAAGATGATACAACTGAACAAACTGGTGGTGAAGAACCAACTGAAAGTATTGACCCCGAAATTAAGCCAAAAGAAAATGTTGATGAAAAACCATCGACAACATTGACATTTAATGATGTTGATAGTGCCGTGGATACTGAGAAAAATGAATATCAGATAGAGGCACCCAAAGACCTTGAACGTCTGGAAGAAATAAGTAAAATAAGAAATGATCTGAGAAAACAAGAAGAGGAGGACGATAACGACGATGAAGATAAAATTAAGATATCCACAGACAGTATTAGTCTTGATGAACTAGATGTTCATGATATTGAAATACCTTCATTATCTCTTGATACAAACCCTTTAATGGACGTTGAAATATTGAGTTAATCGCGTTATATAGCAAAAACTTATATACCATAATAGAATAAATGAATACTGTTGTATTAGCAGTTTGTTCATGTATTATTTATGCTCTTATTCATTACGTTGATCGTAAAATAATTAAGAAACAAGAACTTGATACTAGAACAACATTTAAAACTTCGGCCCTTATGTTTGTTAGTATTATGATAGGTTCCTTTATTTACGAGCAACTTGATTTAGAAAATATGACTAATAATGTTAGTTCCATAACAGAAGGAACATTAACGGGAGGTGCACCCAAAGTATTTACTGACAACCCTGGGTTTTAATTGCACCATATTCAAATAATATTATGCTGTATATGACATAATATTACTATAGTTGATTAGTTGATTAGTTAGTTAAGTTTGGTATCTTATCAATATCCATGATGCGACTACGCATTTTTTGTGGAAGTTCTTTACTTGAAATAGAATATTTCATAAACTCTGGTCTATCTAATTGTGCGTCGGGTGTATGTTTATGTGCAATTCGTGAAATCATTTTATAAAGTTTAAATCCAGGATATCTCTCCTCTCCGTTCTTTTTATACAATACATTTCTTTCATTATCGTCTTTACACCATTCATCGACAATTTTCGCAATAGGACTATCTATCTCATCATTTGGTTCTTCAAAAAACTCATCATACATAGATGTTCCAAGACGACAAAGATCAAAACTCATATTTGGTTCAAGACGAGGCTTTTCTTCGTTAAAATAAGGTTCTGTATTATATTGAGTTGAAGCATCATTTCCGGGTTTAAAACAATCACTGCACATTGTTAAACCGTTATATTTATAAATAGAACGTCCAAAATCAATAATTTTTACGATACGGCCATACGTTGGTACACGGTATAGCTTTTTGTTGTAACGATAATATAAGTACTTTTTATCTGTTTCAATAAACATAATATTATTGGTATGAAGGTCATTGTGTGTAAATGAAAATGCCTTTTGATATGTTGCAAGTATCATAATAACTTGCATTAAAACAGATGTCATTTCATCATCATCTATTTCATCATCTACCATTAGTTTGTCTAGGGTATATTCCATTTTTTCCATAAAAACAAGTTCAACTGGAAAACGAGGAAGTGTTGCATATATTTCATCTTCTTCACTTTCTTCAGAACTGTTATCAGTCCATTCTGTCACACTACTACCTTCATCTGAACTAGAATGTTTATTATTTTCATTATCATCGGATGTGCATGATGTTCGTGAAGAACAAGTTGAACTACTTGATACAGACTTTGTTGTCATAAGTTCCATAGAATTATTCGTAATACAATCGTCAATGGTAAATACAGAGTTTGATAAGTCTTCAAGAGTTAATGATATAGGTGGTTTATTACTAGATTGTTCAGTTACATTAATATTCGTGTCATTTTCAAAAATACCTTCGTATAAATTGTTATCAATACTATCTACTGATGTAATTGATAATGATCGCTCTTTCTTTGAATTATCATCTTTATCCATATTAATCTTAATTGGTGGTCTCTTCTTAGCAGACTCATCATCACAATTTAATTGACTAAGAATGTAAGAATAATCTTCTACCTGAAAATCAATATTTTTGTGACGGTTAAAAAATGTGGAGGTTGCTAGATATTCAATATCGTCGTAAATATTGACACGAAAGTTTTTCTTAACACCAACATAATTTCCATAATATAAAATACCATGAACAAAACCATACTTCACATTTAACATGTTTGATAAATACACAAAAAATCCATCTGTATATGCGTTGTTGTTTACATCAAGAAGTGTAGGATAACTAGGAACAGTTGTCTCTGAAATCTTAGGAATATTAAAGATTTCTGGATTGTTAAATAACTTGCCAATCATAAACTTATAAGGATCAACAAGAGGGGCAACTTTACAGAAAACATTTGTCTTCATTGTATTTGTTCGAGGTTCTTTTGTTTCTTCACTATTTCCTATATTTTTCTCTACAATACACTTGTATATATTAGGATGTTCTTCCGACTTTTTCAAGACATCATGAAGAATATATGATGTATCTAAAATAACATTTTCATAGTTTGTATCAGTTAAATTAAAAAAACGCTTATATATTGGAATATAATTTTGAATACTTTCCATATCTAGTATGTCGGCTTTTTTCAAGTTTTCAAAGAGACGATCATTTTTTCGTTTAGTGTAATTCAAGTTACACTTGGCGTTCATCATTATCAAGTAAATACATTAATATCTAAACATTTAAACTTATTTAGTATAATTAATATTAATTTACAATCGCGTTAAATATATTTTTAATGATTATTTAACTATACTATATAAAGCAAAACAATTACTATAATTAGGTATAAGTATGTCACTTGAACTACAAAAGTTTAGTATGAAATCAATTAGTTTTAAACCCGATGAATCAAAAGGACCTGTATGTGTCTTAGTAGGAAGACGTGATACAGGAAAAAGTTTTTTGTGTAGAGATCTTTTATATTATCATCAAGATATACCTGTAGGTGTGGTTGTATCTGGAACAGAAGAGGGTAATGGTTTCTATGGAAATCTCGTCCCTCGTGTATTTATCCATAACGAATATTCATCAGCTATTATTGAAAAATTACTTATTCGTCAAAAAACTGTTTTAAAACAGATAAAAAAAGAACTAGAAACAAGAAAGAGGTCAACCATCGACCCTAGAACATTTGTTATCTTAGATGATTGTTTATATGATGGTTCATGGGCAAAAGATAAACTTATGAGATTATTATTTATGAATGGCCGTCACTGGAAAGTAATGTTAATTATTACCATGCAGTATCCATTAGGTATTCCTCCCACTTTACGAACAAATATTGATTTTGTATTTATTTTGCGTGAACCATATATAGCAAATCGTAAACGTATTTATGATAATTATGCAGGTATGTTTCCGACATTTGAATCATTTTGTCAAGTGATGGACCAATGTACTGAAAACTATGAATGTCTTGTTATTAATAATAACTCTAAGTCTAATAAACTTACAGACCAGGTCTTTTGGTATAAAGCAGACGCACACGGTAACTTTCGTCTTGGGGCAAAAGAGTTCTGGGAAATGTCGAAAAACTTACCATCGGACGATGAAGATGAAAAGTATGACCCAAGTAAAGTTAAAAAACGTGGGTCAGGACAGACTATTACAGTAAAAAAGACAAAATGGTGATTAATCAACAAATCTTATACGACGAATGGCTATAAATGTGCAAACACATGATGGTCTACCGCATATTAATACATTAAACGGATTTTGATAAGGTTCGAATATAGACATTATTTTTTCGTTTGGAGGCGTATTCTCGGTATCTTCATTATCTTGATAAATATTTTGTAACACTATATCTCGTATTGAATTATGCATACTATTTACTATACTATGCATAATTAAGATAATATACTTATGTTATTTAACTAGTTAATCTTTGTATACTTTGCAAAACACTAAGAGTCTCCTCGGGACTATTAATAGGGTGCCCAATTACATCATCATGATTTAGTAGTAATCTGTCATTTCCATTATCTAAATATTTATCGCCAAAATAATGAATGGTATCATAATCTTTATTAACATGTTGAACTACTTGTTGTTTGTCAAACTCAGAAGGAAAAATAGCTATTCCAACTTCTCCTCCTTCGTAAATATTAATTTTACTGTTAACATGTAAATCACAAACTTTTTGTTTAAGATGATTTATTAATTGTGACCTATAATTGTGTTTTTTATCCAACTCCTTGAATACATTTCTTTCTTCTTGGGTTGCGGTCATACCAATAAGAGAAACATAAACAATACCATCTCGCAAATCAATAAAATTGCCAGTTAGTGTATAGTCAACTTGTGACAAAAAATGCAAACACTCTTTGATTAATATATTTATAGACGAATACATTTCATGATTACGAAGAGACTTTGTATAAATATTTGTAACTTCATCTTCTGTGGTAATACTATCTATTATATCATTTTTTTTACTTGGAATATGATATACGCACCCACATTCTGTAAAATAATGATTTAATCCTACACCATCTAACTGAACAATAACACGAGACAACTTGCCTCCTCCTGCAACTGCAATATGATATCCTTTCTTTTTTAGCTCATTTAACATATCTTTCATATCCTTTTTGATGACTTGGCCCGACTCAGCAAGTGTTCCGTCAACATCAAACAAAAATAATGTTGACGACCTATCAACGTTTTCTGTCATTTATGCAGTCAATTACAATATATGTATATAGATTTTATACGTATATTGTTTAGTTATATTATTTACTTATCCTCCTTATCGCCACTTTCCTTATCAGCACTCTCATCAATAGACTTTAAAACTTGTCCAAGACCCTTATCGGTATCCTTTGACATGACAATATTATCTCCCTCAAACAGCTCAGAACGAATGTCTGCAACAGAAACAACATCATTCTTAGAAAGAACCTCTTCTTGTGTATTCTTACCAATATTAACAAGATTACCTTCATCATCAATATCCTGTGTAAGAGTTGTGCCGGTCTCCTGTGCCTTACGAACATTCTCTTCAATAGCTGAACGACGACTATCTTTTAGTCTCTTATCAAACTGTGCCTTTGCAACTTCTTGGTTCTTATTTTTCTCATGCATTAGCTGATTAAGCTCATCTTCCATAAACTCAACTCTTCCAGTCTTGTATGCATCTGGCTCCCATGGCATCCACATACCAACGGGGCCAACAAAAACATCATGATTAGGGTCAATCTCGCGCAACATCTTACAGCGTAGCTCGGCCTCATCCTGTGTAGGATAAGTTCCTCTCACCTTTAGTCCACGAACAGACGTCTGAAAAGTACACTCACGATTAAACTCTTCTTGCAACTTGTCTTCCTGACTGTCCAAAAAGTTCTTATAATCATTCTCAAGATTTCCTCCCTTCAAATTATCAATCTCTTCTTTCGCAAACTCAGTAAAATCCTGAAGAAGCTCTTCATTGGAAAGGCTATACTTGAAAGAAAGAAAGTTAAGAAATTGATGATATTTTTCCATACCTTTAGAAAGTTCATAATTATTTAGAAACTTTGAAAACATAAACGTTTCCTTCTTCTTTAAAAGATGCTCGGGTGAAATAAAAGACACGCATACAAACTTTTGATTTGCAATTGGTTTATCTTCATCCAAAACATCAACGTAAGTGGGATTAGTTGACCCATCTGCATTCATCTTTTTAGTAAAACTGCTTGTGTCGCCTGACATTCCTGAAGAACTCATAATACAAATATGTTAGTTTTTGTATTTAAGTCATTTATTTAGGGTTCTTTAATAACGGCATTTATATGTATTAATTAACAATATAACATAAATTATTTTTCTCAATATTTAGTATAATCAATCAGTATGTTTGACGTTGCTGAATTAATTAAACGCGTTATTAAGTATCTTGTTGAGGGTATGATGGTTGCCATTGCTGCCTATGCCATCCCCAAGCGTTCTCTTAACATGGAAGAGATTGCTCTCCTTGCTCTTACCGCCGCCGCCACCTTCAGCATCTTGGATACCTACGTTCCTACCATGGGTGTTACTAGTCGTTCTGGTGCTGGTTTCGGTATTGGTGCTAACCTTGTTGGTTTCCCTGGAGGACTATAATCATAACCAATATCTGATTTTATTCTAATGTAAATTATTGTCATTTGTCTATACAAGTGACAATAATTATCTTAATTTATACCTTATATAGTTGCAATAAACTCCCAGTCGAGTTCATCGCAAATCTTTTTCCATATGGAATCTTGTTCAATCAACTTTTCACGGTCTTTTAGCATTGGAATATGAACCAAAAAATGTGTCTGGTCTAAAAGCTCAAACAACTTATATAAAACATAATAATAATGTAAAAAGTTGACACGATAATCGGGGCAGTGTTTTGCATAAGGATATTGTATTTCCATAAAGAAATTACACAGGGTCTCTTCTAAGTCTTGACTGATAACCACGGGTTTTATACCAAGTTTATTCTTTATAAAGTTTATGTGTTCGTAATACTTATTGTAACCCAACTTTTTTAACAGGTCTTTACACTTATAATAAGATAAATCGTGTATCTGAATACGCTCCTTTTTGATTTGTGACTGCAAGTCTTCAATAACTTGTTCTGGTATTTGCGTAGTTTCTTTTCCTTGAAACTGAGATAAAATTTCTTTAAAATGGTTTATCTTCTTGTATGCATAAAAACATACTTCCTTGGGTGGTTCTTTATAGGAAGGCTTATCATTTTCAACAAGATATCGAACATTATAATGACATTTATTGCAAATCATTACACCTTCATCTTCAATAGGAATAAGTTCACCACTTCTACACTTTTGACATATATCAGTAGAATAAATATAATTTCCAACATCCAAAAAAGCATTATCTACATTGGACAAGTATTCGTGAATAATATTTTTATTTGTTTTCTCGACATTTTTCTTAGTTTCTTCGTTTTCATCTTTTATCTTGAAAAAACTATTCAGTTTTGAAACATTTTTATTATCTTCTTCTCCTTCTGCAATACTTTTTTTATTCTCAAAATATCCAAATACATATTTTGAATTATCCAACAAATAGTTTACGCGTTTCTTCTTTAATTGCTTGACTTTTGTTGTTACTTCTTTCAGTCTATCTTTTCTGTCAAGATGTTGTTCTAATCGCGTTCCTCCCTTAGGAACATGTCCCTTATGTAATTTGTCTATTATTTTTTTCTTTTCTTCACCCAGATCATCAACTGTAGTAGTGTCTTTTTCAAACTCTTCTAAAAACTCACTGTGTTTGCTGTCTAACGTAACAGTACTTTTTTGATCAATGATAATTTTTTTAGTAGTTTTGGGTTTAAACGAAGGCATATAGATAAAAAATTAAGAAAGATAGGTTGTTATTATTATTAGTAGAAATCACTTTATTTAGTATTTTTCTTATTAAATATATTTTATTTCTTTGTCTATAGAAGTTTTTGATATCTAGCATTTTTTATAGATTAAGCTATTTATAAAAGAATAAAGTATTTTTTCAAAATAGTTATCGTTTATCATATAAATTAACTAACCACCTTTTTACCATGGATGTATCTTTAAACTTATCAGAAAATATTCAGATAGACAAAAAAACATTCTTGAAAATGAACTTTTTATACAACGCGATTAATGAAGGATGGACTGTTACCAAAAACAAACAAAAATATACGTTTATAAAATCTCATAACGGCAAAAAGGAGGTGTTTTCTGATGAATACCTAGATATTTTCATAAAAACCAATCTCACAATTAACCGTAAAAATAAGTAATTTAGCGTAAGGTTAAAATATTTTTTTCTTTAGAGATAGTATAATCATGGGAGGCGGACTTATGCAACTCGTAGCCTACGGCGCTCAAGACGTCTATTTGACTGGAAATCCTCAAATTACCTTCTGGAAGGTTACTTACCGCAGATACACCAACTTTGCCATTGAGTCTATTGAACAGACCTTCAATGGACAAGCTGATTTCGGCCGTCGTGTGACTTGCCCTATCAGCCGCAACGGTGATCTTGCCTACCGTACCTACCTTCAGGTCACTCTTCCTGAGATCAACCAATCCATGGGAACTGCTGCTGCCCAACAGGTCTATGCCCGTTGGTTGGACTTCCCTGGAGAGCAGTTGATCTCCCAGGTTGAGGTTGAGATCGGTGGACAGCGCATCGACCGCCAGTATGGTGACTGGATGCACATCTGGAACCAGCTCACCATGGCCTCTGCCCAGGAGTCTGCTTACTTCAAGATGGTTGGTAACACCACTGGTCTTACCTTCATCACCGACCCTGGTTTCGCCGATGTTGATGGTCCTTGTGACTCCAACGCTCCTCGTCAGGTCTGTGCCCCTCGCAACGCCCTTCCCGAGACCACTCTTTACATTCCCCTTCAGTTCTGGTACTGTACCAACCCTGGTCTTGCCCTTCCTTTGATCGCTCTTCAATACCACGAGGTCAAGATCAACCTTGACCTTCGCCCCATTGACGAGTGCTTGTGGGCCGTCACCGAGCTCAACTGTGGTTCCAGCAATGCCGCCGTCGCCAAGACTGCCACCATTGCCTACAACCAGTCCTTGGTTGCCGCTTCCCTCTACGTTGACTACGTCTTCTTGGATACTGACGAGCGTCGTCGCTTCGCCCAGAACCCCCACGAGTATCTCATCACCCAGCTTCAGTTCACTGGTGACGAGTCCGTCGGTTCTTCTTCCAACAAGATCAAGTTGAACTTCAACCACCCCGTCAAGGAGCTCATCTGGGTTGTCCAGCCCGACGCTAACGTCGACTACTGCTCTTCCCTTATCTGTAACTCCACCCTTTTCAAGCTCCTCGGTGCTCAGCCCTTCAACTACACTGATGCCGTTGATGCTCTTCCCAACGCTCTTCATGCCTTCGGATCTGACTGGGGACTCAAGGGACTTCCTGGTTCTCAGGTTAGACAGGACGGTGAGGGCTTCATCAAGGACAACCAGTTCGAGACTGAGCAGTCCAATAACGCCGCTACCTTGGGAGCCGGATTTGTCCTCGATACCCCCTCTGCCGGTGCCACCAACTCTGCCGTCTCTGACGCCGGTTCTTTCGTCCTTGCCGAGTCTTCTTTGGACATGCACTGCTGGGGACAGAACCCCGTCGTTGTTGCCAAGCTTCAGCTTAACGGCCAGGACCGCTTCTCCGAGCGTGAGGGCTCCTACTTCGACGTTGTCCAGCCCTACCAGGCTCACTCCCGTGCCCCCGATTCCGGTATCAACTGTTACTCCTTCGCACTTCGCCCTGAGGAGCACCAGCCTTCTGGAACCTGCAACTTCTCCCGTATTGACAACGCCACCCTTCAGTTGGTTCTTTCCAACGCCACTGTTGCCGGTGTCAACACCGCCAAGGTTCGCGTCTACGCTACCAACTACAATGTTCTCCGCGTCATGAGTGGTATGGGTGGCCTTAGCTTCTCAAATTGAGTAATCAGGGCCGAAAAGCAGTATGCTATAGCAAAGCGACCTCTTGCTATAGAAAACCATTTGTGGTGTCGCAAAATTAACCCAGCCCAACTGCTAGTAGTATTTTTATACTGCGACATACCTTGTTGTTCGGGAAACCCCTTAGAGCCTTTTCTACCAAGCACAATTCCGAAAGGATTGTGTGGCCAAGAGTAATGAACTTGGGTAAGGTAATAATGAAAAGGATTGGGCAACCCGCATGCTTACTACCTACAGATGTTATGCTAATCTATGGTAGGGCGTCAGAGACTGAACGGGTATGGGTCATCAGTGAAGGTCTAAGCAACCTGAGATGGCTTAAGATACAGTCCGCCCTATAGGGAAACTTATAGGATAAAGCGTGCTTACTCCAACTAAGCGAGCTGCTACATAAAATTATAAATTGAAATAAATAACATATTTACTAACTAATTCATAGTAAATATGTTAGAGTTAGAAACACTCATTGAAACATATACTAGCGAAAATTACCCCGAACATACTGTTGAATATGTAAATAGTCATAAAAAAGAAAGAGGAAAAGATGCAAATATTACAAAGAATCCTGTATATTCGGTTACGTTAACAGATACTATATTACTCATGGGATGTAATCCGGACACGATTATTAAATTATGTCCAAAATCATACGAAAAAATACTAACATATGAAAAACAACACAACGATAACAAGAAAATAACATTTTATAAACATAAAACTGGCTATATATGTTCAAATACAAATCTGTATATCCATCAAATTATTACAGGTTGTCATGGAAATGGCAAGGGAACAAAAACTATCAGTGTTGACCATATTGACCAAGACCCATTAAACAATACATACGATAATTTACGTGTTGTATCTCAAGATGTACAACGGTCTAACCAAAAAGGCATTAAAGAAGGAACACAACGAGCCAGAAAAACTGACTTAAAAAACCTTCCAGAGGGTATTACAAGCGATATGCTTCCAAAATACGTAGGTCCTGGTCATGACACTTATGGACCTTCTAAAAAAGACCGTTATTGGTTTGTCGTTGAAAAGCACCCGACGCTAATAGCCAACAATAAGAAGCAGTTAGCGTCATCCAAGTCCGAGAAGGTGTCGCCCGAAGAGAAGCTTCAACAAGCAATTGACATCTTGTCGTATTTAGACAAGGGCGAGATGCCTCCCAGTGACGAACCTGCGCTTCCGAAATACTACTCGTTAATCACTGCAAGGGGGAAGCCTCATTTGGTGTATGAACGCCGAACCGAAGACGGTGTGCGTCAGAACGTAAAGATGGTGTTGTCCGAGGAGTACGTTCTTGCGGAACAACTGGAGCGTATCCAGGAGAAGGTGGTCGCCAAGTATGGCGAATGATGGATGATAATAAATTGAACGGGTTGACCGCGGTTTCGCAAGCAGAAATAACAACCAATATACAATGTCAACATTCTACACATTATCACCCGACCAAGAAGCCCTTGCAGTGCGCCTGATGGAGCACGATAAGGAAGCATGGAAAGATATGCTCTCCGATGTATCACCTACGTTTGGCGATCCTCTTGCAGATAAGGTAGCGAAAATCATGAAAAATCGCGTAGATAATAACGTAGCATACAGTGAGATGGGCGATATGATCCGCGAAATGCTTTACGTCAAAGGTGAGCAAGAGACCAATAGAAGAAGAACGCTCGAGTGTGACATGTACGAAGGATATGATGAAGAGAAGGAGGAGGAAATGATCGCGATGGAAGAATACGAAATGGCAAAAGAATACGAAATGGCAAGGAAAAAGTTCCTCGAAGGACTAATCAAAGAGAAACTGATTGATTTAATCTTGATGGACGAAGAACTAAGAGAAGAAATATTACACGAAGGGGTGGTAGCCACCACAATTAATACAGAGCAACGAACCTAAGTAGATAGAGAGTATTATTATTTAATTAACTAACCAGATGTTTTTTCAACACACCACAAACATCAACAAACAAAAAAGATGATTTTTAATGTGTGCATATTATAACTATGCCCGAATTAATAGATGTTCCACTTGAGGAACTAGAAGTAGAAACTGAATACATAATCATTTTTCCTCTTATAGATGGAACACACCAATCATACTTAACTGAGTTTATAGAAGGAAACTATAGAGAGTTTTTATTTGAAGTAAAAAGTATCAAATCTGACCCCCGTGATGCAACTATGAATGTAGGAGACACTTTTACTATAAACTCACAAGAAGTAACTACCGACCTTCTTGACCGAACAAAATATATGGTTCTACAAGAACAACCCATTTATTTTCCACCCGAGTTAGAAGATGTACATGTGGATACAGATATTGATGAAGAGATTAGTCATATTTTGAATACTAGAAATGCGGAAACTGAACGTTCAAGAATGTTGCGAACACTTCTAATAGGTCATAGACCTTTACAATCTCCATTACTTAGAAGTGCTCAAAATAGTCCAAATCTTCGCGATAATTATCGCACAGGAGGTAAAAAAAAGACACGCAAGCGTCAAACGCGTAAAAAAAGACGCAAGCGCACAAAAAAATACCGAAAACACTCATCCCGAAATAAAAAAAAGAATAGTCGTAAACGTAGATAAAATGTTACAGTATTATATACAGTAAAATATGGATAAGAGTAAAAGTAAAAAAATACAGTTTATTGATTTAAATGATTATGAAGAAGACTTACCTTTACCTTTAGATGAACATGAAGTAGGATTACCTTCAGCAGAATTACATCCAAAAGAATTACCTTCCCCCTTTGTTCTATCCAAAGAAGAAGAAGAAAAATTAATACAAGAGGAAATAGATGCAAAGAAACGGCGCGAAGAACATTATATCAATAATCCAAAGTATCGTAAATCACCCATTCCAGAAGACCTCCTTCCTGATCACAAAAGACGCACTCCTACTCCCACAATGGAAATGATAAAGAAAGATTTCGATGAAAGACGAAAAGAAGACCGTTGGGGACAAGAACAAAAAGGAGGACATCATCCATTCATTATTCCATTGATTTTATTATCCGGAAAATATTCTATGAAGAGAAACGAGAAGAACAGAGAGACTAGAAAACGTAAAGTAAAAAATATGTTAAAACAAATAAAGAAAAAGAACAGAAGTAGGTTTACTAAGAGTAAAGGAAAAAAGACAAAGAAGGTGAGAAAAGGTCGCAAGAGAAATACTAGAAGAACACGCAAATAAATGCAATTCAAATTAACTACATTAATAAAAATTATTATCAATGTAGTCTGAATAAATATATACTATTTCTATATAGTAATACGATATAGGAATGAAAACGCGTAAGAAAGGTAGAACACAAAAAAATAAAACAAAAAAACAGTTTCTATACAACCCAAATAACCCCAAAAAAAGTTTTGATGTTTATATAGATAAAAATCCAGATGACACCATTCCAATCAAATATACAACTGTAAAAGATGTTGAAGACACTATACAAAAACTAGAAAAACTATTCAAAGGAGAAAAATACCCTCATAAGAGGATTTGGCAAGTTGGCATGATAATGAAAGTGCGGCTTGAAGCAATGAAAAAACACAAGAAAACCTTATATAAAAACGCAAAGAATGTCACGAAAAGATATAATCTTGCAAAAAAATATTTTTTGTTTTTAAGTTCAAGAACTGATAAAAAAACATTTAGTGAGCGTAAAAAAATGACATTTTCACCTTAACACTTTATAGTAAATTATAATAATTGTATATACTAACTAACTACATTATGAAAGGAATTATGAAAAAAGATGACCCGCGACAGGACAGTTCTTCGCCAATTGTATCTATGATTTTCACACATCAAGCGCGTATGCGTTGTTTTGTTAGAAAAACAATCCAACCAATTGTTGGCACAATGCAAAAAGGTTCGATTGTTGGAACCTTAAACGATGTCGACGACGATAATGAAGATGATTACGACAGTGAAGATGAGTTTGAAGCTCTTGGTGGTCCAAATGAAATAGTGAATGTGGACAGAGATGATGATGAACTAACAACGAGAGAAGCTATTTTTGAAAGACCCGACTATTTAGACGACTATGAAAAACTTCCTACGGGAGATAAACATGATGGATATCAAACAGAAGTTATTCTTGGTGGTGGAAAAGGTTTTAGTTTACCTCGTTTTAAAAATGGTTCCGTTTTGGAATATGTTATTACATCAGATGCAATAAACATTCGCCTTTTAATTGATGGCGAAGTTGATGAAAAAAAGGAAAAATATATCTACTATGTTTTGCCTGGAGACGAGTTTAAAGACATTGGTGCAGTGCAAGGAAGATACAATGTTACTCCATTTAATCCTATCAAGTTACAAAACAATACGTATCAGGTTGCACCAGGTCAAAAATACATTTTTTATGTTGTTCGTCATGGTCAAGCAACACATAATCTTTTGAAATCCAAAATGGAAAAATTAGGAAATGTTTTAACTGGTAAGAAAGATACGAGTTTAACAGATGAAGGAAAACAACAGGCACGACGTTCTGGTGCTAAAATGGCATCCCTACTCAAGAACGAAAGTGTCTTAGCACCTGGACACCTTTTTTCATCAGATTTAAAACGAACACGCGAAACAGCAACTAACTTTATAACCGGTTTACTTAACAACATAGATGAAGCATCTGCGGATTATAAGAAAATAGCAGATGTTTCTGATAAACACAGTTTAATCGTCCTTCCATGTGCACACGAACTTGCGTTTATAAAATCTGGAAATTGTGACGCAGAACAAGCTATGTTACCTACACCTCCTGAAAACCAAACGTCTTGTTCATTAAGTAATCGTGACTGTAATTATGAAGGTCACTTTGATGTTAATTGGGACGAATACTACAGATTTTACGGAAGTTCCACGCGTTCCAAAATGTGCAAAACTTGCGGGCGCAGACGCTGTAAAGATACTGATATGGTTACAGAGGCAATACGAATTATTAACGACCAAACTGGCATGAATACTGTGCGTCCTATCCGTTTTGCACAAGGAACCAAAAGAACCGACGGATTAAAAACTCGACAAGGAACATGGATGAGCAATCCATACGGCGGAAAGAGAGGGAAAAACACAATGCGTCGTCGCAAAAACAAAACACGTAAGACAAGAAAGTCACATAATCGTAAAAGGATAACGCGAAGTAAACCTAAGAAATCACATAAGAAAGTAAAGAACACTAAAAAGTCAAGGAAATAATTTTATACCCTTGAAGATTTAAAACGCCGTTTTTTGAAACAATTATAATAAAAATTATATAAATATTTTTTATTATGTATAGTATCGTAATGGATAAGGATGAAAAAATAAAAGAAATGGAAGAACATATTTCCAATTTAGAAACAGAACTTCAAGCAACCAAAGAGCATCTCAAAAAATATACAGCACCAGCAAGTAGTAAGGTATATTATGAAAAGCATAAAGAAGCACAAAAACAAAGAGTTAAAGAATATCAACAGAAAACAAATTATAAAAGTGACTATAAACCTACCCCAGAACAAAAGAAAGAATATAATAGACGAGAATATTTGAAAAGAAAGGAAAAACTCAAAAAAGAATTGGAAGAAAAACTGAACGACGAGAATATTTAGGAATATTATTAATAAATAAAATTACTTAAAAAATAAAATATTTAGTAAATATATAGAATGGGGAAAAAGAAAAAGAAGGACACTTTCCAAGAGTTCCGTTCTAATGAAAAAAGTGCTTACACTACCATCAAAACCACACTCAAATCTGTATTACATAACCATAAAGAAGTTCAACCAGTCATCACTAATTTGGTTTTTGAAATGAATGATTTGATGATACACTCTTATCAGTTTATCCGGTTATATGTATTGAAATGTTATAACAACAATCAACCTTTACCTGAAATAAACGAGAAGTTCATTTTGTATTGTATCAAAACATTAGGAGTGAGAAGTAATCAAGGAGCAAAAAGTAAAGATACTGACCTTTTAGAAACACTACAAGAGTTTTACAATAAGGAATACCAACCTTTACTCAACCACGAAAAGACCAAGTTAAAGAATACTACTTTTTTATTACCTTATTTAGCAACACAACTACATACTTCTTTATCCAACAATACACAAGAACGATTTATCCAGCACTTTCTTCGGTTCATCAATAAAACAACAACTAACATAACAGAAGATAAAGCAGTTTTATTCAAGTTCAAGAGGCAATTATTAGAATGTAATGAGGAAACTGATACCATGTTTGATGAATGGAAAACCACTCATTTACCGAATATCCTTCCTACAAACATAAAGAAATCAGTTCATTATGATGTGAAAGTGAAACCATTTGACTATTTGAAAGGTATGTTGTATATGAATGCTGTATTAGAAAAGGAAGAACACAAACTATTCCAACCTTTACCACTTCGTAATAACATTATTCCCAAGCATATCATATTGGATACAGCATGTATCATCAGTTTATTCTGTCCTGAAAACGCAAAGAAGGGTGAGTTGTTAAAGAATGTGAAAGAAAATCAATACGATGTATGGAATAATCTTTTGAACCTACAGCATAAAACATTCAAAAGCAAACATTATCAATTTCATTACCAATTACAAACAGATGGAATTAGTTGTTCTTTGTTGTTTATTCGTAAGGATTTGAAAGATAAAAAATGGGGAAACAGAGTTCCTACTTTACCAGCACAAGATTTTCATAATATAGAAGATTTATCCACAGAACAACTCAAAGAAGTAGCACCTCGTAATATTGTTGGTTGCGACCCTGGTAAAAGGTCGTTAGTATATATGATGGACGATAAAGGAAACAAACTACAATATACGGCACCTCAAAGAAAGCGAGAAAGCAAAGCAAAAACAAACCAACGAATATTATTAGTGGAAAAGAAACGAAATAATATCATAGAAAAAGAAACTCATTTATCGTTTCAAAATAGCAAATCTGTTGATTATGAAAAGTTCAAAATATATTTAGTAGAAAAGGATAAACTGAATAAAGAAACTATCGAGTTTTACCAACGAGATGTTTGGAGGAAAATGAAGTTTAGACAATATAGTTATGGTAAGAAGAGTATGGATAATTTCCTCAATAAAATCAAGGAAACCTTTGGTGAAAATATCCTAATTGGTTATGGAAATTGGAGCAGAAGCACACAAATGAAACATTTTATGCCTACGATGAATAAAGGATTAAGAAAGCAAATCCATAAAAAGTATGATACAATTACCATAAACGAATGTAATACAAGTAAAAAATGCTGTGAATGTAATAATGATTTATCCTATTACATACATGGTGATGGAAACAAACAGTTCCGTCTTTTAGTATGTTCTGGATGCGTGAGACCCCAAGTCAAACAAATCGTATTTAGAACACGAGACGCTAATTCGGCAATCAATATAATGAACTTAACAAAATGCTGGATAGAGAAGCAAGAACGCCCTGCGTGTTTTCAAATTTCGTCTTTCACCTCTTCAAATAATCAAAAGGAAGAGGAAAAAGTTAGACCATCGTAGGCGAAACTCCTACTATTGATTTTACATTCTTGATTATTTTTTTATGTTGTGAAAACGGCGTTTTAAATCTTCAAGGGTGTAAAAAGAAACGCAGAAATAAAAAAAAGAAATATACACTACGAAATAAAAAATAAAATGTTTGGGTATATTGTCATAGCTGGTTGCGAGTAGCCCTAATTGAGGGGGCAAAACTTGGGTTCAAATCCCTTGTATGGCATATATTGATTAGTTACAACAATAACTAATCAATTATTTTCAATTACTTTTTGCAGATATTCACTGTCTTACCAAGTTTGTATTTATTATCAATATATTCCATATCACGAGTGATTATATTACATTGTTTGGGGTTGTTATTTTTTCGGTACATACGAAGAACATTTAATCGTGCTTTCTTGGCAACAGCAGCCTGCTTCCGAGTTCGGTTTGTCTTCTTTGCTTCCTTATTCACACCCTCTGCGATAGCCATGTGTCGCTTTTTAGAAGTAGCATCCAGCGTATAATGGTGACGCACGTTTTTCTTTCCTATCTTACGCAAAGTTATTTTCAAAATCTTAGTATTTTTACCTTTTCTTGACTTTTTGGTCTTCTTTAAACTTCTAGATTTTTTGGTCTTCTTTCCTTTTTTACTTTTATTTTTTCGACGAGTAGCTTTTTTTTTTGATCTTTTTCCTCCAGTCGAGACAATCCATTCATTTTCTTTAGTCTTGGGGTTACTATAATACCATCTATTATGTGTTCTTGAAACATATGCTCGCCAGTCATTTCCCTTTCCAGGAGGATTAAATTGTCCTACACCAGTAGCTAGATCTATAAATGTCCACATATTCTTACTTCTAGACCATCTTAATCTCCATCCATCTGGAAGAGGAAGAGGAGGATGTTCTGGTTCTGGTTCTGAAGGTGCAACGGCTACCGCAGGAGGAGGTGCAACGGCTGCAGTTGAAACCATTTCACTCGGATGAAATCGCGGTATATCATCGTGGGGGTCAAAATAGTCGTCATCGTCATGATTATTCGTTGAACTGTTCTCACTTTTAACACTTTCTGAGGCATCGCTGTCTGTATCATAGCCAGTGTATTGAATACCAAAGTTTTCCAACTTTTTTTCATCAAATACAGGATTACGATTACTATCGGGGTAATAGTCGCCAATATTTGTATACACACCATCTTCAATTGTATTATCATATAGTTCATAAGTTCCAGACCTTTCATCATATGGCTCATAGTAAATCTTTTTACCTTTGTAAGTTACAGATGTTAAGGAATCAACCCATGCTTGATGTTTGGCCTGTTCTTTTCTCTCTTTCTCGTCTTCCATCGCTTTTATCACATCTTGCATAATAACTAGTTTATTAGCAGGCTTCAGTAAATAAATAAACATTCCCCCGTGAACAGTATCTCCAGCCGAGATATTAAATCCTTTTTGAGTTTCACCGCTAACCGCTTTCATATAATCCATTCTTTCTCCTGAACCAGGAAGACCTGGTCCCTCAATGTATCCAATCTGGGTTGGACGATGATTTAATGGATCATGATAATGTTTGCGATGATCTTCAAAAAAATACACTTTGTTGAAATATTGATCCATAGCATATCTCTCTTTATATTTGGGGTCATTTGCAATATAAGTAACACTTACACGTCCCATGCTGTCTGTATATTGGGTTCTATATGGGTTGTCAGCTGGTGTGCGCATCGGCATAGCACTACTAGATGATGAGGTTGCAGGTGCAGGGGCGGGCATCTTGCCAGGATTTTCATCCTCATTGTCATCATCACAATCCTCATCGGGTTCGTCTCCTGCAGCAGGAGGTCCAGACTTTTTACGCGAACACTTCTTTCGAATAGTTCCAGACTTGTTTGCAGGATAAATAGAAGCATACGGTGCGCCTCTAATATCAGCCATATTCTTAATATATATCTTCTCGCTCTGACGCCAACCATCACTTAACGCAATCTTTGCATCACGAATAAGTTCTACATATTTTTCTTTAGAAACTTCGGGCATAGGAGGAGTATCCTTATCTACATCATATCCCCTTTCTTTTGCTAAACTGGCCATTTTTTCATAAAGGGGTTTGTTCTTTTTCACGTTGTTCATAATAACATTTGTTGTTACTCCATCAGGAACTTCCAATATATAGTCGTTACCATCTACATTGAACTCAACTTGTCTATATTTTTCTCTTTCCCTCATAGGATTAGCCCATTGTTTTTTGGGTGCCATATTAATTTAATTTGACTATATATTAGAATGGTATAATAAAAATAATGTGACAAGTATGTCACATTATTTTTACAAATATCATAATTACAAATCATCAGGAGGTTTCATATTGTAATATTCATATTTTTCTTTTGTTGTTTTTCCATCAAGATTTGCGTATCGTTCAAAGGACAATCCCCCATAATCAACTGGTCTAGACGGACATGATGGTTCGGTATGAACAAACTCCTCTTCTCTAAGTTCCTCTGTTTTTTCATCTTTTATTTTACTCTTATCACTGCTTTCTTTTTCATCTTTGATTTCGTCATTCTCGTCTTCGTATTCCACTTCGGGTATAGATTTATAAAAGTCCTTTACCTTTTTGTGAACCTTTATTTTCTTAGGATCAAAACTAGACAAATATAATCCACTCAAACTCTTTACGCGAGACAAAGCAACATACGTCTGTCCACATTCAAATATACTTGAACCAATATCAATCTCTGCCATACTAAGCGTAGCTCCCTGGATTTTATGAATAGTAATTGCCCATGCAAGACATAGAGGATACTGACCTATCGCAAGTGTCGGATAATCTTCTGACTGCCAGTATTTCTTAGGCATAACAATACGACAACCATTTGAAAACAACACTATAGGTGCAGGTTGTATTGTTTCGTCCTCGCTTTCTTTAAAATCTACGACTGTTCCAATTGAACCATTGCAAATACCCTTATCTAAGTTCAAATTAATGGTGCACATAACATTTGCCCCCTTCTTTAATTCTAACTCTTTTACACATGGAGTATTATTCGTCAAACTGTCCAACTCAAATCCTATCTTTTGTTGTGTTAGTTTTCGACACTTAGCAAGAACCGGCGATGGTATGTTCTTTTCCCTACCGTCATAATAGGTTGTGCAGTTCGTCTTTCTTTCAAAACTATAACTCACGGTATCTCCCTCAAGGTCGTTAAACATTCTCGTGTTAATTGTATCTACCTTGTATTTCGTAGGAAGCAACTTTGTAGGTAATACTCCACCATGTGCCTCCTTATCATACTTTTTATCAACAAGTGACTTTAATACATTCACATCTTCTTTGCGAACAATTCCTTTTCGAATACTTCCAAGAATACGTCTAAGAACATGGTCGTCTTGGCGAAATATTGTCTTTAAAACAATATGATTATCCATTGGAAAGACACTTTCCCAGTCTTCAGCTTCAAAACAAAACTTATCATCTCCTTCCAAACAACTATCTGCCCTTGATACAGGAGGTAACTGAAAGAAGTCGCCAACCATAACCACTTGTATACCTCCAAATGGACGACTTGATTTACGCAAACGCTTACCAACTGTATTCAATATATTAAAGATACGTGTAGACATCATACTTACCTCATCAATAACAAGAACATCTGTCGTTCGCCATGCGTTCCTTGCTGCATGATTGCGTATAACACCTTCAACTATCTCATCAACTGTTCCTGTTGCTAACTTAATACCACTCCAAGAATGAATAGTTCGTGCATTACACTCTAATAACAATGCTGCACATCCTGTCATTGCACACACTTGGATTTTACGATATTGACGCTTAGCTACATTCACTAAATGTCTGATAAGTAAGGTTTTACCCGTTCCACCTTCTCCTGTAATAAATAAACTATCGCCATCTTCAAACTGTTGAATAGCACAACGTTGTTCAATAGACAGTTTTATGATTGGTTTTGATACATTACCTTCTGACATAGTCGTCAATATATAACTTATACTTGTATATTGACATAACATATACACCTATTTCAATTTACACATTAGTTTCCAGATGTCTCATCATTTTCATCGAATACATAGTCGCGAGACTCTAGAGTTCTCATCATTGGTTCGGGCACAAACATGGTGTCAGACTTAGTAAAACCCAATACATTATGACAATGATGGTCTGGATTAAATAAAGCTCTGCAAATAGGACAAGGTATCGACACACTACCATTAATATTCACTCCCGTATTTTCGATATTATCACATAATTCGTGTAAACAGTATGCATGAAACTGATGTCCACAAGGCAACTCATACACAACATACTTTCGACCATTATTACGCAAAGACTCCAAACATAGCGAACAAATATCATCCTGAACATTGGCCTTTTTTACCCAGTGCGGACCTACACTAAAATCGGCAGTGGGAGGTCCAGATGGTGTACTACGACTACGAGAAAACGCAGGACCTTTCCCTTTCATCCTACGAGTGCGCTTTTTCGTTTTACGCGTTCGTTTTTGTCGATTTAATTTTATTTTTTTATTCTTAGATGATTTCTTGAAAGTTTTATTTTTCATCTATATCCTCTTATATACACTATTAAATAAAAATACATTATATACACAAGTGTTGTAAATAATTTATTATTACACTACGGGATACAAACCGGTAGATGCTTCTTCAATCGAATTATCATCCTCATCAAACTCATCATCATCCATATGAGCATATTTTTCTAAGGTATCATATACATTAACAATATGTGTTAACATATCGTGGTCTACACCAGTTGCACTGTAGCTTCTCCAATACCATTCATCAAACTTTCTCATTACAGTAGTAATCATTTTGGCAAGAGCCTCATAATTTGTTCCGTCATCATCGAGATACCATTTTTTTCCAGGATGCATCTTAATATAATCTGGAGTAAACCAATCAATCTTATCAAAACTTACTCCAACTTTTCGTTCATCGTGCCAAGTTTTACGTAGTAATCTAAGTTCAGTATCACTTGTAGCATTCGGATAAAACAGCTCTAGGTTATCTCCTAGCTTTTCAAACTTTTTAAACAAATGACAACAGAAGTCAGGTCCCCATGGTAAAACATCATTCAACATATATTCAACTTCTTCCCATGTATATTTTTCTTCATAATTAGCATAATCCAACTCCACTTTCAGGAATGACTGGATACATGGGTGTAAATCCCTCGGTAGTCTATATACAAAATCAATCATATCCACACATACGTTATTCTGAGCAACAATCTCTGCCATAATTATCTGAAGTAGTACTTTAAGTTCTATTAAATATGTAACTGCCTCACAACATATTTAATTTATTCGTTTCAATTTATTACACACTACTAGCCTGTTCACTTTCATCATCCCAATTATCTTCCATCACTTCATGATTACTAAAAAGACTATGGCGACGATGAAGTTTTGGCCGGCTAGTTCCACTCGCAACTGCATTTTCAATTAGTGCCTTTTTCCTCTGTCTTTTTTTTTCATCGCGTCTATCATACTCACTCTCAATAACATCTTCCAAATCCATCTCTTTCTTTGCCCATCCAAATAATCTAACACGATTATCGTAAGTGAGTTGTTTGTTAGTAATATGATATGCGTTTCGTGACTTTGTATCCATTGTAACTTCAAACTCTGTAGTAAGAGCCTTTTTATTATTTATAATTTGCACGTATTCTTTGTGCATCTGTGCTTTTACTTCATCCCATTCACGAAGTTTTACATCAGGATCTGAAAATATCCATAAGTTGGGATCATTCCATGGACCAAGAACATCCATACGATGCTCTATCTGATTATGTAAAAGCGAATACTTATCGCGAAGTGACTGAATACCCTCCTTACTCTCATCATATTTAAAATACTTGGAGATAGAAAGAATAAGAGACACGTAAGTGGAAATACTAATAGACGCCACCGAGATAATCTCCTCAGATAATCCAAACTGTTGCTTTGTAGCATTGAAAAAACCTGATATAGTCGATAGCAAAATAACCGATGTTTGAATACGATTGATAATATTTGTTAAATCGCCAAACTTCAAATCCAAAAGACGTTTTGCTTCTTTGCATTCCTTCAAAATAATTAAATTACTTTTCTTGATATTTTTCAACTCATTGCTAAATAGAATGTACTGGGGCTGATGAAACCAATTAGTTCGCTCATTTGGCAGGGTTCCTCTGGAAGGAATAATAAGAGGAGTTGTCTCATCGCCACTATCTCCCCCATCTCCACCGGCCCCACCTTGACTAGCACCATCTTGACCAAGACTACTCTTGTCACTTTCATCATCACCATGTTGTGGAACCTCAGCTGGAATACCATCTTTTGTAGGTGCATTTACTCCTGATTGACTATCATCAGCTGGTGGTGTCGCTGAAGGGTTTCCATCTTGTTGTTCACCCTCTTTAACAACATGACTATCGCTAGAAACTACCGTGTTTTCAACAGGATTTCCACTAACATCAGTATTAATATCTTCTGGACTACTTTTTTGGGACATTAATACTATACTATATACACTAGCACAATAACTTTATATTATTAGAAAAACAAATAAACATTATAAACAATTGGTAAGTTTACACCTATTTACTTGCTTGTCTTGTTTTTATTTTTTTCTTCAATAGAGTTAATTTATCAACATCTGCAAGTTCTACAGGTTTCATCTTATCATAAATAGTTTCAGAACAACCGTTACATATCACAAACAGTGTATTTCTATGATGTGGAAATAAAGTACTACAAGTGGACAACTTGCAAACTGCATTTCCACAACGATTGCAACATATTATCGTCGTTGTTTCTTCACAACTGGAACATACATCCTTACCTTCATTATGCATCGTAAATAATAACGTTGTTAGATTTTCATCCTTTCTACAAATATTTTCATACTCTATTCTTCCCTCTTCTTCTTGTTCTAGACCAAGCATTTTTCATATCTTTTTACACCCAAACATAAAAAGATATGAACATTCAATTTCTTAATTCACTGGAGGTTCACCATCAGTAATACTCTGTTTTAACTTTTTTCGCGCATTCCGTGGTCTTCCTGCACGCGAACGTTTTGGCTTCACCATCGTCGTCGCCAACTCCACATGTTTATCATGTAACTTTTCCAATATTTCATTCTGCTTTGCTATCGTAGTCTCCATCATTTCAATCACATTATTCATTTCAGGAACAGAAGGTTCCGCTGTTGACACAACTAGGTCCGTAGATGTTTCTTCTTTTGGCACCTCTTCACACTCTTTTACCTGACAGGTCTTCTTGTGATACCATAAACTATTTCTAGACGTATACCGTTTACCACAAAGACACACATATATACGGTCGGTCTCGAGATTAATGTCTTTCATTTTCATATGCTTTTTTGTCTGTAGATGGCGCGAATAATCACGCTTAAAACTTGTTACAAAACCACACGGTTCACAAACAAACTTCTCTACATTTTTTATATTTTCATTATTCATTCTACAATGTTCTATTTTATCACAATATATTTATGCTGATATATGAAATATTCATTCAATCTTTTCATCCATACTAATCTCCTCAATTGTCGTCTTTATCACACTTTTGTCTAAGGGAACTGCATCTCCTATATTCTTGAGTATCTTTTCTTTATGTTTACCATCATCATCTGCAATAAGCGATTCGTTACACATATTTACATACTGAGGTTGTTTACTATCATGTGGGCTCTTGATATGTAATAAACGCCACTTATCAATATTATCAATATTCTTTTTAGTTATTTTACCAATTGCCTCCTTCACTTTAGTATTATTATCGTCTTTTTTCCATTCATTATTGTCCTTGATATACATAGACTTTCGTTTCAAATCAGTACAATGAATTGGTCGCTTATCTACATCCATAATAGACAAATTATCAATAAATATCTGACTAATACCATCTACATAACCAATCTTACCAACATTCTCCAAATCTTTTAACTGACACTGCATATTATTTACAAAGTCAACCAAGTTTATTGCGTCTTTACACTGGTCATTCAAGAAGACATTTACGTTGTAATTCATATTAATTGTGTTGACGTTGTTAATATTGTTAATTGTCTTTGAACCTACGTTATCAGATAATTTTTCAATTAGTTTATTGTTTTGTTCGAGTAACATCTGAGTGGTCTTATTGTGTTTTTCGTCGCGTTCAGCAAGCTTCGTATTAATAAGTTGTTCTATCTCTTCTTTATCTGAAATTTTCTCTTCCATAGAATTATTCGCGAATGTGCATTTCTTTTTATGATACCATAAACTATTTCTTGCTTTATATTCCTTGCCACATTCACATACAAATAGATTGGCATTTTTTGGCGTTTTTTCTGTTCTATTTGTTCTATTTTTATGTTTTGATGTTAATAAATGTTTGTTATAGTTACTTTCTTTACTGCATATAAAGTTGCATTGTAAACATTCGTATTTTTCGGCATTTTTTGGCATTTTTTTTGTTCTAAATGTTCTATATATTATAGAACACAAAAAAATGCCTAAATCATTTTTTTAATGAATATTTGTAAAAATTTTATTTATGATAACAAAAAATTCAACGAATGAAAAGTTTGTTACCATAAAAATATTTTTTTTTTCGTTTTCAAAAGTTCTTCATAATTCAAAATGGACAATTTTCGGATAATTTAAATTGTCCATTTTCTAATATACGAAAAGTTTGGGAGCGAAATTTTGACCTGAAAAAATACCCCTTACTGAAAATACATTTTTGATATATAATTAGTTGCATTTGTTACATGGTTTGGGATTATTCCATAAATCTTCTATCACTGTTGTCATATATTGAACCTCCTTACTAGCTGCAATAGTCGTTTGTCTTTCTTGTTCCTTTTCTTCCTCTAATGTTTTTACCTGTTCACAAAGTTTTTGTATAATTTTTAAATTTGTACTGTCTCTTTGTATAAGTTCTTGTATAATTTGTAAATGTGTATTTTCTCTTTCTATAATTTCTGATACCCTTTGATTAAGTTTATCTATTGAAGATTCTTCTTCTTGCAAAACTTTTGGTACGTCTTTTTCATCTGGATTAAATGTACATTTATTTTTATGTTTCCATAATCCTGAACGGGTTTTATATATTTTTCCACACAAACAAGTATTTTTGTTGTTTTGTTCCGTCATACTATAATACATTAAACTATTTTATTATTTTTAATTTGATTTACACCATTGAAGATTTAAAACGCCGTTTTTTGAAAATATAACGAAAAATATATAAATAGTTTTATGATGTATTATCTATGGTAATGGATAAAATAAATTATTTATATAATGCTATTGTTAAACATTTAAATAATAAATGGATATTCCGCAATGACAATGAAACACAAGTTATAAATGAAAATAATACGAAAAAACTTCCATATGAATTAGTAAATATCATACTTGAGTATGATGGACGCATCAAGTATAAGTATAAAGATAAAAATGCAGTTGATTATCATACGTTTGTAAATGTAATCCATAAACACGATACGAGATATAATATAATTAAACCGATTATCCATAAAAAACATCAAATTATTACAAATACCCAATTGTGGTGGTGTAACAGAAATCTTCCAAGATTTTATTTCGAGGTCATCTTTGATAATAATCCCAATTTTATTTTATGTTATGATTATAATTGGGCTGAATATAATCAATTTGAAATATGTTACACTGATTTTAGAGGTTCAGGACATATTTTTGGAAGTGACCAAATTAGAACTATATACAAATAAAAATAGTCTCATAATCAGGTTATTTTTATTTATGATGATTTAATCGTTATAGATGACGTATACAAATAGAAGGATAAAGAACGAGTTGATAAGACGAAGTCTTCTGGACTTAGGAACAACGTCTCCGTAACCTACACTGGAAATCGTGATGACAACAAATGTGAAACGTTCAATTAACATGTCTAATAAAGAAACAACGAGTTGTGTATGGGATGGTTTAGGTTTTTCTCCTTCGGCTGTTTCCTTGATTTCGTTTACGGTGTTATCAATTGCAAGAAGACCAGTAAAATCGCTGTCATCAAAGAATACTGTTAGCACAATGGTGTATAGAATAATAAGAACTGTGATACGTTTCCATTTGGACGTAATATAATGTCTGGGGTTCGTGATGAGTTTCATAGAGAGATGCTATATAGTATAAAAACAAAAAATGTTGCAATAAAAATAGGCCGAATGGCCTATTTTATTTATGATATTTAATTATACGTTTACAAATAACCTATTCATATTTTGTGCTTCAATATGATTGTCCGAAGGCATAAAGAGTAGTTGCGAGTGTCCGTTTTCTCTTAGTCTTACAGAGTATTCTTTCTGGTCGTTGTGTCTTCCGATACGACCGAGTGCTTGTAGCATTTTCTGTTGCGTGAGAATGACATCTTTTCCTAGATAACCGTGGCAGAACTGGTAGTTGGTTCCGTAGATATAGTCGCTAGATGCGATGATAAGATAGAGGCGTTGTTCACTTGCCATCTTTTTCATGATTTCGGTATAGGCTAGGCTGTTGTGGTTAGCAAATACCCCGATGCCCATGAGTAAGAGTATTTTCCATACGTCGCTTACGCCATCAACTGCCATAATATCGCGGACATGTTCATCACTGACATTGCTTGAGAACGCGTTGTTGACTTCTACATCGCTTGCCCATCTGTCAATATGCGCTGATTTATTCGGAACAAATACATCGCTGAGGTTAACAGATTTGATGGAACGTTGCATGGCGCTTAACTCTTCGCGTACTTTGCTAGTTTTGTTTAGTTTTCCAGATGTATCGTCACTGCATTCGCGAGACATTTTTCTTGTGTCTTTCTTTCCTTTGTTTCCACCCTTTTTATCATCTGTGGGTTTAACTGTGTTTTGGCTTGCCTCTATATCTTCAATCTTGGCTTCTAGTTCAGCAATCTTTTCGCTGAGTTTATTGTTATGTTCAATCCCCCCCATGATATTGACAAGTACCGATGCGGGGATGTAAGACTGTTTCAGATAAAACTTTGCTATTTTCTCAACATCTTCTGCGATAAAGATAGTAGGTCCATCTGTGAGTGTTTCTGCGTCTTTGGTGGTAATATATGACCCTGGTGTTTGTTCAGGTGCTGGAGGAGGTGTATGTCCAGCTATACTTTGTGTGCGTTCAAGTGGTTGTCCAGCTAATAGTGGTTGAAATGTCGAATTAGAAGAGGGGGTAATACCAGGGCCCACACTGTGTATCTTTCTTACTCTTTTTCCAGTGTTATCAACAGCAGTATTAGATATAAGTTTTTGTTTGCGAGATATTCTAAGATTGGTGATAAGACCTCCCCATGTGCTACCAATGACGTTCTTTGCGACTTGTAAGTAGTATTCTTTGATAGAAGTGATAGTAATATCGTCTATTTCACCAAATGCTCTGTCAATAGTAAATCGTCTCTGCACGTAATTGTTTTCTAGTGCAACGTTAATAAAGTCAATGCATGCCTGAAGGTCAATATATCTGAGTAGTGTTTTATTGCTTTCGCAATGTTCAATGACCTCTTTCATGATATCAAAATCTTCGCATTCTCTGAGAAAGTGTGGCGCAATATTAAATCCCTGTCTATCAATAATAGGAATAGATTTCTTTGAGTCGTGGCTCTGAATATTTACAACGTCAATATTTTGAGCCGAACCAAACTTTTCATGAAAGTTAAAGATAACCCCTCCCTGTAGTTGTTCAAGACTAGGTAATGTAGCGGAAGATAGCACAATAGTAGGAATTATGTTTCCCTTCCACATTGTGTTAACAAGGCTGTGAAGTGGGTGGTCTTCGTAGTCCATTGAAATGGTTGGTTCATCCCAATACATGAGTAGATTATCAACTGGATTAAATGCCGTCATATAGTTCATTGCACAAAGATAAGATTTTACATCGCAAATCATAATTTCAACCTTGTCTCCGACAGAGTTATCGACCTTTCCGATACCCCCTGTCCTTTTGTTTCGCGTGAAGACGCTTGCTGCAGAGTAATGTAGACGTATATCATCAGCGGATTCACAACCGAATGCGAAAGCAATTTTGCGTCCTACTGAGATGGCGTTTTTGGCAAGTGCTAGACCAACATGTCTTGCTGCACACACGAATAGGATTTTGTATGATTTTGCTAGGGCAATTGGAGTAAGCGTTTTACCTGTGCCAGTAGGTGCAGAATATAAGACAAGCCTTGATATAGTTGGTGTGATAAGTTGTCTATGAGTTGTTTTTACTGTTTCAACGTAATCTTGTTCGTCGTCTTCGTCAAGTTTTTTTATATCATTGCATACTTCAGTGAATACGAGTTGTCTGTTTTCAAACTGTGGGTTTCGTAGAGCTCTGAATATGTCTTTTTGATGTTGGTATAACGCGATGTCTGCGTTGTCAATGATAAGTTTGTTTTTCTCTAGAATAAGCGGTGCGTGTGTAAATATGTCGGCGATATTGACAAGGTTACTGTATTTTTCTAGAATATTTTTTGCAAACTCAAGGACGTGTGTGTTGACATGTTCAATGTTTAAAGCGATAAGTTTGTGTAGAGATACGTAGTAGAGGTGGAATGTAGAAGTAGATTTGAACTTAATGGTATCATCTTTTGTTTTAATGCAAGAAGTAAGGTTTTTCAGGGTGGAGATAATTTTCTTTTCAAAGTAGTCGACTGTTTCTAGTTTTTCTTTTTTGTTAAGGTCAAGTCTCATTTTGTCTGATTTTTTAATTTTTTTGTCACTTACCTTTGGTGCAAGGGTTTCATCGATATTTTTGATGTCTCTGTCAAAGTATTTGATGTAAACATAATCGTGAACCCCTTGAACATTTGCCATGCGCATGAAATTGGCTAGAGATTGGTTGTGGTTCTCTCTGATATTGATGTTATCATAGCCGTCGGTGATCATGTTGACAATAAGTTTTTCTTGTTGGGAGATGGGTATTTCCGTTGCGTCCCATTCTGTCTTATTAAGTTTTGATTGAGTTAGATCCATTTTTTACGTAGTTTGATTTATAATCTGGTATATACCAATAAGAGTTTTGTCTATACCTATTTAGTAGAGTGTATTACTGGGTTCAATTTCTTGAACGGACAAGTAGTCGTTGTAAATTGAATTAAAGCCTATTGGTGATATACCATGTATAAAATATAGGACGGTTCTATACTTTCACTAAACGTTTAAAACAATATGAGTAATTTTACCACACATGCAGAGAAGGCTAAAATCATTAGCATTGAAGGAAATATTGGTTCAGGGAAGTCAACTTTGTTGGAGCGTCTCAAGAAAGAATATGCTGACAATAAAGGGGTAGTATTTCTAGATGAACCTGTAAGTTGTTGGAACACGATAAAAGACAAAGAAGGTGTAACAATGTTAGAGAAGTTTTATAGTGACCAAGATAGATATTCATTTCCGTTTCAGATGATGGCATATATTTCAAGATTAGCGGTTATGAAGGATGCAATTAAGTCTAATCCTGGTAAGGTATTTGTGACAGAGCGTTGTCTATATACTGATAAGTATGTGTTTGCAAAGATGTTGTTTGATAGCGGTAATATTGAGGACGTAAATTATCAGATTTACAATAAGTGGTTTGATACGTTTACAGATGAGTTTACCATTAAAAAGATTGTTTATGTGCATACAAATCCTGAGGTGGCCCATAAGCGAACACAGGTGCGTAACCGAAACGGAGAAAGTTCTATCTCTTTAGAATATTTGCAGGGTTGTCATACATATCATAATGACATGATGACAGAGATGGATAAATATGGAACAGATGTTGTTACCCTTAATGGAAATATAGATATTTATGAAAATCCTGAAGAACTAAATATGTGGTTGAGTAAGATTGATGATGTTGTAAATGAAAATACAAAAAGCAATGACTAAAAGAAAACGTGTATTGTATTAAAAATATTTCTAGATAATAAAAATGGTTTAAACATATTTTTATTATTTACTAATGACAAACTATATATGGGCTCAGACGAAAGTAAGCCGTTAAATATGAATATTTCAGAACTTTGTAAAAAAGAAGAACAAAATCTTCCGTTAAATATTAGATTTGTCGGAAGAGGATCTTATGGTGTTGTATATGCATATAAACATGACCCTGATTATGTGTACAAGATGTATAATACGGAAGAGTTATATAGTTACGATTATAAAGCATATGAACGTATTAATAAATATATAAATGATAAGATACCTGAATACAAAGATTTGTTTGCCGAATATTGTGGCAGTGTAGAACAAAAAAGTTTTAAATATAAACACCTGAAATGTATTAAGATGCGACGTTATAAACAGGATATTTTCAATCCTTACTGGTCAGCATCCCAAATCAAAAATATTTTGAATAGTTTATATCGCATTTTTAATTTAATAATTACTTTGAATAAAAACGGTATATTATTTTATGATTTGCATTTTGGTAATATTTTATATAAGATTTCAAGTAATAATAAGGTAGAACTTGTTTTATGTGATTATGCCGATATGATACGCATGGATACTATTGGATCAAGAGATACGGATGAATATTGTTTTCATTATGCATATTCTCCAATTATGTATTTATCATTAGCACGTAATGATCATGACCTAAAAAAACTACTTTCAAATGACTATAATCTAAGTGTTTATATGGATAAGTTTCGTAAGGCAAAAAATGAACTTTCAATCGATACTGGATATTATAATGAGATGTTTTTTCATTTTCGTAAACATATGCGAAGTCATAACAATTATGATAATTTATTTTATGAAAAGTTTCATACTTATGAAAAGTTTTCAAATGATAGTTATATTCCACCATTTAATATAATACGTAAAAGTTTGAAAGATAAATATGGTGATTGTGTACCAACATATAAAGAATATTGTCTGGATGTGATACAGTTTTTTGATATATATTGCCTTGGAATAATTATAAGTGGGTTTTCTCGTTTTATACCACATAATATAGTAAAGGCACAGTACGATACATTAACATATAAAATGATGACAGTAAATAAATATTTTCAAAAGTCATTTGATGATATTCAAAAAGAGTTCGCATTTATTCACGATAATATGATGTCATTAGATTTTGATTATCATTATAATATTGATTATAGTAACATAAAAATGATAAAAATAAGAGGGTTGTATATGGAAACTGTAACAAATAATAGTATGTCTACTGATAAAATTATGATTGAAAAAAATGAAAATAATAAAGCAGACGAGAAAGAAAAAGAGGTGAAACGCCCAACCTAAGACTGGATAAGATGTATTTGCAATGTTTTTTTTGGACGATACTTGTATAAGTCTTTTGTTTTTGAAGTGGTAGGAAAAATATCATCTCCGTATATTTCTTGTAGTAATAGCCATTCGAATATCCCTCCTGGATAGACATGAACTTGCTGAAAGCCTAGTTTACTTAATTGTTCGTATTTGACCAGAACACTATTATCGCCTGTATTTTTCCCATATATAATAATTGGTGTGTTCCTGTTGTTTGTTAGTGCGCTATTAATGGCTGTTTCTTCAGTTGCAGCAGGAAGAGTGTGTAAAATAAGACAATCTTGCTCTGTTATTGGCAGTGTGTTTATGAGTAAGCAAGCAGATTTATTTTTATATATGGTGTCAATAATATCTTCAAAACTAATTTTTCTAACGGATTGGATTGCGCCCATAATTTATTTTTTAAGTATATGAATATATGTGTATATTCACATATATTTATATTTGTTGTTGTATATTGATGTTTAATTAAATGAAATCGTGATTTCGACGTCTTCTCGTTTAATACTCTTGGTTGCCGAAATCGACAACTCTTCGCGCTTTTTCCTAGTCTTCGAATTATCAGAAACAATCGTTTCCTTCTTTTTCGAAGTGCTGTTACGACAGTTCATATCACTTTCAATTGTATCGTAGTGTTGTTCAATATATTCAACCACATCATTTTCAATAACCCATTTGAAAAAGTTTAGTTGTCCAATAGTGGTCTGAATAGAAGTGCCGTTTTTGTATGGAACTGTAATACGGTCCCATCTACAGAAAGGGTCAAATCTTTTCTTAGAATATGCTTTTAGTTTAAGCTTGTAGTCGTTATATACTTTGAAACGACGATTAACTTCTTCTCCATTTACATTACGTGTAATGGTGTATACGGTGTAATATTTTTTGGCAAAGTTTGTTGAGAACCAGTCAGTAATTCTCAAAGAAGCTTTTGCTTCTCCAGTAACAACAGAAAGCATTTTTTCAAAGTTGTTGTCGCGGTTATAAAACTCAAGTAGGTTATTTAATAGCAGGTCATTTTGCGTAGAATATGTTGAATTCATTTATTATATATAACCTGTACCGAACCTTTATATCATTATTTTCAATGTTTACAAAAACTTTTCAAGTGATATAATAAGGGTAATACAATAATATGAATAATCTTACATTGTGTCCACCTGCCTTTTTATATCTCCTTTTTTCGATGTTCTTCACAATTGTGTTATCGTTAACAAATGTTTATTTGCATTCTATGTTATTTCATATTTTTGTAGTAGCAGTTTGGAGCTATCTACTTCAGTATTTGTGTGAGAATAAGTTTACAAATATGTCCTGGTTATTATTAATTCTTCCACTTTGTCTTGTTTATCTTTTTTTGATATTTTACATTTACATCATAATTCATTCAACGCCAGTTGTTTCTGAATAAGTTCGTATTTAGAAAAATATCTTTTAATTATGTTTGTACATAATATATAATGGGATTTTTTAAACCTTTAGGTCAGTTATGTAACCCTTCAAAGGTGTATTTGGCAATTTCTGTCATTACAATTCTTTCTAGTCTTATGACTGGTAGTATTTTTGGAATTATTTTCCACGCAATCACCGTTCTTCTCTGGGCCTTTTTCCTAGGATGGTTGTGTGACGAAGGACATACTAACGTCTCATGGTTCCTTGTTCTTGCTTTGCCAATCTTAATGTTTATCATCATAGTTGTTGGATTAGTATTTTTCTTCAGTCATTCTGCGACCAAACGCGGTGATATGTTGGACAATATAAAATCTAGTAGTGCTTCTGAAGCAACTTCTGATGATGCTGATAAGGCCGATGATGATAAAAAGAGCAGTGAGGGTTTCTATTATTAAATCACGAATATTGATAAGGTAATAAATTTATATCATTAAAATATATGACTATTGATATAAATATTGGAGGTGGCCTAGGTACGTCTAAGCCTGAAGCAAAATCTCTTCCATATTCAGAAGCCAAACTGGTGACACCTGCTATGCGTAATGAGACATTTTTACTTAGAAATGCTAGAGCAGAAACAATTGGTCCATATAAAACAGATACGGTTGCCTACTTGAAACCTAAACCTAAAAAGGGAGGTAAACGTAAAACAAAAAGACGAAGACAGAAATCTAAACGAAAAACCCGTTCAAAAAAGCAAAAGGGGGGAGATTTGAATTCTGAATTAATCGTAGCATCAGAAGATGGTGATTTTGTAATGATGATGAGGTTGCTGGAGCAGGGAGCGGATATCAACCAGACTAATAGTGCCGGCGACACACCCTTATACGTAGCATCAGAAATGGGTAATGTGGAGGTGGTGAAGATACTGCTTGAGAAAGGAGCAGATATCAACAAGGCTAATATTGACGGACAAACTCCTTTGATGATGGCAGTAGGGATGGGTCATGAGGAAGTAGTAGAAGCACTTTTAGAATATGGAGCTAATGTGAATGCGAAGACAAATGAAGGCTACACCGCTTTTGACATGGTATATGAAGACGTCTTCCCCGAAATAGCAACTTTATTAAAAGCAAGTCAACAAAAAAGTTTAGTAACGAAAAATATAAAAGAATACAAACGACCTAATATACCAACATTACGTTCATTAGCACATAGTCAATTAGATACCGAATCTACACGTGAAATTAATAAAATTAAAGATAGCTTAAGTCAACCTGGCAAACTTGGTGGAAAACGAAAAACGAGAACCCCACGAAAGACGCGGAAAAATAGAAAAAGATTAAATAAATTATGAGAACTACTCATTATCGATACCCCTATCAGAGCGTGGTTTTGATTCGTGATATGGCATTAGGTATTTGTCACGTATTGTGATACCGTCAAGATAACTGGTGTTTAAGAATGGGTTTGTTCCCATTTGAACCATGGGTTCCCTTTGCGCCATTCGTGCATATGTATTTTCTCTCACATGTTTATCATCATTAAAGTTATCTAAAGGTTCCGAAGGTGGTTCAGGTTGTTGCTGTATTTGTTCTGTTTGCTGTCTTTGAGCTTGTTGCTCTAATTGTTCTAATTGTTGTCTATTAATTGGTGAGCGTAGAACAGGTTCATTTGACCCTGCGTCACTCCATGTCCATCGTTTTTTATGCATATACTTAGTTTATATATTGTAATTGTTTATTCTACTCAATTACAATATTTGATTAGGTGTCTTGGGAGTACTCAATATCACTAATAATAAGATCATTGTCATAACTAGAGCTTGTTTTTTCATGATACATATCGTCTTTATTTTTAACATCTTCTATTTCACTAGTATCACGTTTGGTAACTGATAATTGTTTTGTAAATAAGAACGCTTCTTTTCCTTTTGTTCCCTTTTTCAAGTTACACTGTAAACATGAAATTACAACATTATCTGTTGTGTGTGCAATCGAGTTATCTATTCTGTCAAGTGTCCATTGACTCATTTCCTGTTTATTTTTGTATAAGACAAAAAGTTCACTATTACAGTAATAACACCTAGATTGTGCTTCTTTGAGTAGATGAATAACATCCAAAATATCAACAAAGTTATCTGGAATAGTCCTTTTTTTAATCTTATCTTGCATTTTGTATCCATATACCTTTGTGTTTATATGTGTCATTACTTGTTCGCACATTGATTGTAGTTGAATTGGAAATGGTGTTTTTTTATCAATACGATTAAATATAGCTGTTACAATGTCAAGTTGATATTGGTATGTATAATAATGCTCATGAAAAATATCATCCGAGCTTTTAACACATGATGCGGTTGATGTCTTACCTTGTATAATTTTTTTTACACTAGATGAACTTTTAAGTATAATTTTTTTAGTGTTTTCCATACAGGTTCATACTGTACAGATAGATATAATATATAAAAAGGAATTAGACTTAAAGTGTTATATCTATATATAGGTTTACGAGTAGTCTATAACTATACTATTATAATGAATACAGATGATAAAGTGAAAAATGAGATACTAACTACCGACAATGATAAAAAGGTTGTAGCACCTGATGAATGCCTTGAACTAAAGCATATTCAGTACAAATCAATGATACTATCTGGTGTTCCGTGTTCAATGGAGTATGGCGTTGATAATATTGAACGACTAAATAATTTGGAGAAGTTTCTAGAGACAAGTACTGTAAAGACCAAGACAGATGGATGGAATAAGCTTGATATGACAGTAAAGATGCAGAAAGTTACTGAATTTGTTGAGGAGTATCATAAAGAACATTCTCTTTCTGATAGTGAACGCGATGATTTGTATAAGTATGTGCGCGACTGCCTAGACAAGAAAAAATTAACACGTGTGAAAGATGTAGATTATAATGCAGAGACTGGTAAGTTGGTCACAATTCATGGTCTGTATTATAACAAAACTTCTAAAAAATATACCATAAAAAACTCTGATGTAAAGAAAGGTTCTGTTCTCAGTCGTCTACCTCAAAAGAAGAAGACGTTAAAAAAGACGAGTTCAGTGTCCGAGAAAGAAAGTGATAGTAAATAAAAATAAATTGTAAAAATAATGTCTAATATATCACTACTTAGACATGATTGTATAATAGATTGATTAAAATAATTTATAGCACGGTGGTGATAAACTTCTCAAGAGTGTCTTTGGTTGGTTTTGCATCATAGTCAATGACTTGTCCGTCCTTAATAAGTTTGATAGTTGGGTATCCTTCAATATCGTATTCCTCAGTTGCTTTTCTAATTTCGGGAGTTTCTTCTGTGCAGTCTATGTCAGTAAAGTTTAATGTATATCCGTTGATAGTTTTTCCATCGTATTCATCTTTAACTTCCTTCCAGTGTGGTTTGGCTGCCTTGCAATGAGGACACCAGTTAGCATAAAAGAACATCACTTCTGCTTCTTGTGATGAAACTTGCTTACTAGCTCCTGGTTCAATACTTGTTTTAAGATTTGGTTTTGATTTTTGAAAAATCATATATGCTGCTACACATAATATAATAATCGTAACAAGTATCATCAGGTAAAAAACTGGGTTTGTACGTATTTTATTGAGAATTTCCGCAAACATGTTTATATGTACTATACAGGTAATATTTATATACTAACAAACGAAATTAAAGATTATTTATTAGATATACTAACGCAATAATCTATTAATATGTTGTTTAATACGATAAATGGTAACACAGTTGAACTAAATCGTTCCGATTATGTAACCGACAGTAATTATTATTCATCAGTAGAAGCAATGTATAAAGTTTATATCAAACCCTCTAATACAAAATCAACTAATGTGCGTATGAATAATCTAGAGGTTTTATCAAATATTGTTGATATTTCTACAATTGCAAAGGGTAAATAATTATTCTCTATATATTGTAGAGTAGTGTCAAAAATGAAATATCTAGGGAACGGAGGTAAGTCTCGTAAAACTCAGAAAAAAAATCGTAAGGTCACAAAAAAAATGAACAAACGTTCGTCAAAAAAAACGCGTAAAACACGGAAACAAGACGAAACGTTAATGTGTAAAGTTGAAATGAATAAAGAGCATGGTCTGTATTCAGAGAAAGAGTTTAATAGTGGTGATGGTATGTTGACCGCAGTATGGGGTCCAAGTTTATGGCATACGTTACATACCATAAGTTTTAATTATCCAGTAAACCCTACTACTGAAGATAAGAAACGCTATCAAAAGTTTGTTTGTAATTTACGTTATGTATTGCCATGTAAATATTGTCGTATTAATCTACGTAAAAACTTTAAGTCACTTCCACCAACAATGGAGGTTATGAAAAGTCGCGAAACTTTTTCGAAATATATTTATGATTTACATGAATTAGTAAATAAGATGTTGAATAAGAAGTCAAATCTTAGTTACTGTGATGTAAAAACTCGATATGAACATTTTCGTGCTAGGTGCACAGATGATAAAAATAAAATTTGGAAAATAGGCAAAATTAAAAAGACAATAAAAAATCATAAAAAACGAGAAAAAGAAAAGGGATGCACAACTCCACTCTATTCTGGAGAAAAATCAAAGTGTATTATTAAAATTGTTCCTCAAAGTGTATCAGGTTCATCATTTCAAATGGATAAGAAATGCGAAAAGAAGTTTATCGGAGAGGCGGAAAACTAAAATCAAATATGTAAATACAAATAAAGTTATATTGTTTTATTTGTATAATTTATGAATGGTCGACTTATAAGAAAATTACCAGTAGATTTACGAAGATACATATATTCTTATATCCCTCTTGATAATTGTATAATTTGTTCTGGTATAATTGCAAACTATAATAATACAATAAAAAACTTAGTATGTTCTCCATACTGTCTTCTTGTGTTTAATGGTAATTCTATATCAAACATGGCATTTTATAGAATTACTATACCTATTTTTAATTTTTATGTAACATGTAGTTATTTTTATGCAAATGTGTTTATTTTTTTATTACTTTTTCCATTTTTTATATCGTACAATTTATGTGCATTTTATTCTTTAACAGCGGTAACGCAATTGTTATCATGGGTATGGATTATGTGTTGGTAAAAATATGTTATGTATGTATGTAACTTTTACATATATACATAGGTAAAGCTGTTCGTATCCTTTAGATTTTTACTGGAGAGAGACATTTAGAAAGAACTAAAATCTGCTGTAACAGGGACGGGTTCAAACTGACTGTTTGTTCTATATTTGGAATATTTATCAGTAGTATTTTCCGTTGGGCAATAACCATTCTTAGGCGATATTACATCTTTCTGTGTATTACATTCACTAGTAGTATCTGCAGTAGTGGTGTGTCCAGAACTACATCCAGTTCCCTTATTACCACAAGAAGGACAAGGAGGACTTTGTTCATTAGGATTAGAGTTACAAATGGAAGGACAACGAGGACAAACAGGAGGAACAATCTGAGTTTTTAATATGTATCTATCATCCTCTTCAATAGGAAGACTATTGGGAACAGGAGAAGTTTCGGAAGCAGAAGAAGGAGTTCCGGAAGCAGGAGTAGATGCTCCACTGTTGGCATTCGTTTGACTGGGCGATGTGCTAGCTCTAGTATCTGGCACATACATAATTTGACTACCATCAGCTCCAGTTATTCGAATAATGTATTGACCATTGTTTGCACGAAAGATTGTTGCAGTGCTTCCATTATTATCATGGAAAGTAGTGTTAGTTATTTCCTGAGGAATAGTTGGGACAGCACCATTATTTGTTGTCGTGGATTGATTTGCAGATGGCACAGTTGGAACAAATAATGTAGTAGTTCCATTACTATTGGCAATACTAATAGCATAAGTGTTAAATCTCATAAGAAGTGTTGCCTTGGACCCATTTGGTGCATAATAAAGAAGTGGCATACCAGATTTCTTAAAATGGTTATATCCACCATCTTGGTTTTGAGCATCTGGTTCCATACGTTGTAACATATCAGCGCCTCTTTCAAGAAGAGCAAGAGTATTTTTGTCTAAATCATGTGTAACAACAATATTGTTTGATGAATTATTCTGATGAGAAGCTGGACTAGGTGTGCTATGGGCTGGCGCAGGTGCGCTATGTGTTGATGCATGTGCGCTATGGGCTGGTGTGTGTATGCTAGTGCCAGGAGCTGGTGTATGTATGCTAGAGCCCGGAGCAGTTGACTCAGAAATAATATCTTGTCCATTTGTATTAATCTGAATATTTGCGTCGTCTAATGTCTCTTGTATAAGTGTATCTACACCATTTGCCATACCTTCACGTGAGCACGTTTGTTTTCCAGAAAAGAAAATGAATATAATAAATATTATTAGAATAATCGTTGCGTATATGACCAGATGTTCAATATTCATAAGTATTGTTACTATATATTGTGTACAGTTAAAAATATATAGTAAATTAATTTTTGCGATATTTAATATTTTAATATTGCTTAACGACGTTGTGATGTAGTCATTATATGTTGCATCATGTTCATGGATTTAGTTAACTGTTGATTTGTTTTTGTTCCAATACTATGAGTTATCTTCATATGTTGAGGTTGTTTATTTTGAGGTTGTGTATTTTGACGTTCTCCTTCAATTCTTCCAACATTTCCATATGGACCAACGTTACTTGTAATAAAAATATTAACTGGTTTAACTTTCTCACTTGGCATTAAAGATGATGGTCCCAAAATTCCTGGAGGGTCAATAATAGTTTGTTTGTCAATTAAACTTCCTGTTTGTTTACTGGCATCCTGCCCGTCGTGAGGGGCAAAATAATCATCTGTATTCTCGGGGATTTTTTCATCAAACATTCTTGAACCTCCCTTAGTTTCTGTTGGGGCGTCCTTCTCTTTTTCAGCAGGTGGATTTTGCTTTTCTTGTGCAATTCCTCCACATTGATACCATTTTACTTCTTTATATTCAGAAACAACACCAGATTTAAAAGGAGATGGTGGTTCAGTTACTAGCCTGATTGTGTTATCATCTATACCCGTATCATGGTCACATTTTAATAAAGGAGTGTATCTGACACCATCAACTTCAAACTCCCAATTATGAACAATTTCTCGTAATATCAAGTTTTTTTTGTCAACAGCGTATGTCTTTATTTTGTCATTTAAATCGTTTATTGTAAAAATAGACATTCCATCCTTATTGCCTACTGACATATTACTAATTGTAAAACGATAATTGTATCCAGATGCACATGTTTTTGATAAACATTGTGAACTTTTGGTTTGTTGAACAGCTTGTTCATCGCTTGGTGCTGGAGTATGGTGATCTTCGGGGACATAATCATGATGCTCTCCCCCACCCGGAATAACATCTTGAGTATGATGATATTCGGTGATATAATCATGATGTTCGCCTTCACCTGAAATAACATCTTGAGTATGATTATCTTCGGAGATATAATCATGATGTTCGCCTTCACCTGGAATAACATCTTGAGTATGATTATCTTCATCTCCATAATTATTTTGAATAGGTGGGTATGTTTCTGCGTATTGCGTATACAAATCTTTTGCTTGTTGTATGCTAGTTGATTTCAGAATAGTCTGATGCATTTTGTTATTTTCTTCTGTCGTGACAAGGTATGAACCACCAGATTGTGGGTCTGTTTCCATTTTTACTGGTAACTCATAAGCTTTCATTGCATATAACTCTATAATATCGTGTATAGTATACAATTTTAACTGTTCATTAGATATACCCTCTTTTTGTGCATATTCATATAGTTTGTTTCTTGCTGCAGTGCTATTTGGTTGTTCATATATATCCATCCATATCTGGTGAATCTCTTCGTCACTTTTGTTAAAGTTACCATCCTGTTTCATTTTATATATTTTACTTGCAAGATAATTGTTTTCAGAAGTTGAAAAATAATTATGTTGTGAAAAATGACTACTTGCTTCCTGAATGGGTATTTGAACAGTGCCGTCAAAACCTTCGCGTACATTACATGATTTTACGATAAATATAATAAGTAATATAACAAGTACAACAATAGTAATTTTATTGATTGAAATCATACATTTGTTCATTATTAATAGTTGTTACTATATATTGTACATAAGTAAAAAATATAGTATGTTTTCAATAATACAACCATATATTCTTTAATTTAAGGTTGCTCTTGTGATACAGTTGCGCCACCAGTATTGGTAACATTAATTATAATTGGTTGACGTTTTTGGTTATTTGCGTGTGGTAAACCAGGTGGTGGTCCAATTTTATTTGGTGAAGTAATACCAGATGTTGGCGCAGTTAAACCTATAGTTTGATTACCTTCTCTGCAAGTGTTACATTGCATAACCATCAATATTAAAAGCAATAAAAATAAAATTGCAAAAGCAATACATAGATTTTTCATGTTACTGTTTTTCATACTTATATATTTTATATAGTTAAAAATATGAAAATAATACATTTTATTTTTTATTAGTATCAGGTTTTTGAGAACGCGCCATTATATAATCAAGAACGTTCGTTGATTTTTGTATGTGTTTATTTACATTATCGCTTAATTTATGCGTCATCGTAACATTGTTCATTTGAGGTTGTGGCATGGCATGTTGCTGATTAACAACTGGTTGTTGTGGTATGGCATGTTGATGTGGTGTTGGTTTTCCATTACTAGTAACATTAATAATCATTGGCCTTTGTGGCATTCCTTGTGGATAACCAATTGGTATTCCAGATAAACCCATTGTTCCATACGCATTATCTAAACTATGTGGGTCAAAATCGTCGTATGGATTATTTATACTATTATGAGATGCCCCACCAGCTGTTCCAATATGACCTGCGGCTGCTGGGCCAGGTGGACCAGGAGGACCAGGAGGACCCCGTGCACCTGTATCACCTTTTGCACCTGTATGACCTCGGGGACCCATTGGACCAAGACCACCCTCTGGGCCGACCAGGCCTCGTGGACCGGCTGGACCATCTTTTCCATCTATACCTTTTGGTCCAGTTAGACCACGATTTCCGTATGAACCTGCGGGTCCCATTGGACCAACGCCACCATCTTTTCCATGTATACCTTGTATACCGCGGTCACCTTTATCTCCCTTGTCACCCTTGTCGCCTTTTGCACCTGATAAACCAGTATCACCCTTTTCACCTTTATCACCTTTATCACCTGGAGGACCAATACCTCCGTCGTTGCCTCGGCCACCGATATCGCCCTTCTCACCCTTACCACCGGTATCTCCCTTATCACCTTTTGGTCCTTGTGGACCGATTCCTCCCTTTCCTCCTCCTGGACCTGCTGGGCCTCTATCGCCTGTATCTCCTTTATCACCCTTATCACCTTTGTCACCCTTTCCACCTTTGTCACCCTTTGCACCTGTATTACCTTGCACACCTCTTCCACCCGTGTCACCCTTTTCGCCCTTATCTCCAACTTTTCCAGGTTCACCAGATAGACCGGTTTTACCTTGAACACCAGTTGGTCCTTGGTCGCCCTTTTCACCATCTTTACCTGAAGTACCTTGTGGTCCATGTGGACCTCGGTCACCTGAATCACCCTTTTCGCCTTTTTGACCCGTTGATCCAGTTACACCTTGATTACCAATAACACCCTTGTCTCCATCATTACCTGATACACCTTGTTTACCTTGCACGCCTTGGTCACCTTTATCACCCTTCACACCTTGATCACCTTTATCGCCATTCACACCAGCAGTTCCTTGGTCACCTTTATCACCCTTGTCACCTTTATCACCTTTATTTCCTTGGTGACCCTTCTCTCCCCTATCACCCTTGTCACCTTTTGCACCTGTATTACCTTGTGTACCTTGATTACCCTGTGGCCCCATTGGACCTATACCACCTGCACTTCCACCTGCACCTGCAGGTCCTGGTAAACCCTGGTCACCTTTTGGACCTTGTGGACCCATTGGACCTGTGTCACCCGTATCTCCTTTCACACCTTGTATACCTTGTTCGCCTGTAGCACCAATGTCACCTTTTGAACCTGGTAATCCTTGAATACCTTGTGAACCTGTTGCACCAGGTGTGCCTTGTGCACCTACCCTGCCTGTAGGACCTATTTTGCCTGGTATGCCTTGAATACCTGGTGTGCCATGGTTACCTGTTGGTCCCTGTTTACCGCGTGGTCCAGCATGTCCATCTTCAAAAGGATTTGAAATTGCTATTACTAAGTTCATTACTCCATATCCATCATCCGCACTTTCACTCATTACAACTTTCGTCGGGGTGGCCGAACTCCATAGACGCATAGCATCATCTACGCTAACACCGTAGGTACTATCCACTGTTCCATCATCCGCACTTTCACTCATTACAACTTTCGTCGGGGTGGCCGAACTCCATAGACGCATATCATCATCTACGCTAACACCGTAGGTACTATCCACTGTTCCATCATCCGCACTTTCACTCATTACAACTTTCGTCGGGGTGGCCGAACTCCATACACGCATATCATCATCTACTCTAACACCGTAGGTACTATCCACTGTTCCATCATCACTAGTATATCTTGCCTCCATGTTTACAATAGTTAATGTAGAATCTTGGTGGTGAATAGTTATTAACATATATTTAAACAAATTGTTATTACCAGCCATCGTCAGATAACCCATGAACTCATATTTGTATACATTAGGATTTTCACCAATCATCAGTTTAGAACCGTATAGCGTCCATCTCCAATTCTTCGTACCTTTACCCCAATCAATGTAAGCACCAGTCGCTTCGCCTGATACAATTGAAACAGTAGAGTTGTCATTTAAAGTTTGAAAACTTTGGGATTGATTTACATTAATAGATTGACCCGATTGCCAGGGGGTAATTTCAGTTATAACTACATCATGATGAGCTTCATTTTCAAACTTTTCCTTACCTATTTGCGTGGCCATAGTCAATGCAAGTAAAATAACCAAAAAAGCAAGACCTATAACAAGCCTTGTTAGATTTTTGTTTTTCATAATTTGTGTATATACTTATAGTGCGAAAAAGAATATCGTAAGACAATGTAAATTGAATAGTTAGTTATTTTATTTATTATAGTAAACTTTTCATAATAAATAACATGACAACAAAACCGTATTATAACGAAGACCCAGAAATTGTGGAAATAGGTGTAGATGAAGTTGGAAGAGGACCGTTATTTGGAAGAGTTTATGTTGCTGCAACTATTTTACCTAAATATAGCGATGCATTCAAATATGAACTCATGAAAGATAGTAAAAAGTTTTCCTCTTCTAAAAAATTACACGAGGTGTATAATTATATAATTGAAAATGCAAATGATTATGTTGTAAAATATGAAACAGAAGAAAGCATTGACCAAATGAATATATTGCAAGCAACACAAAAAGCGATGCATGATTGTGTGCAAGAACTTATTGACAAAAATAATCTTCGCCCTGAGAAAACTCTATTATTAATAGACGGCAATTATTTCAGAGACCATATGACGTGGAATAAAGAACGTAATAACTTTGAATATTATGCACATGAGTGTATAAAGGGAGGGGATAATTTGTATAGTAGCATTTCCGCTGCATCTATCATTGCAAAGGTATCACGGGATACATATATAGAAAATTTGTGTGAAGAACATCCAGAATTGGATGAAAGGTATCTTCTTCGTGGAAATAAAGGATATGCAGCAAAGCAACATAGAGAAGGGATAATGCAACATGGTATTACACCATGGCATAGAAAAACATTTGGTATATGTAAACAATATGATGTAAATAAAGAATATGAAAATGACTAATTAATTGTCGAATATGTAAGTAATTATTATACACATTTTTTTACACGTTTTGCGTTAATTGCTCTTTGACCACTTGTGATATGTTGTGTGGTAAAATCATCAATACTTCTTTTTGTAAGCTCGCCATCATGATTTACATAAACAATGCTTCGTATATTAAACTCTTTCATTTTTAAGAAACAATCTATACACGGTGCAGAACAAAGCAGTTCTCTTGTGCTAGAACTTCTTCCCACATACATATTTATTTTTTTTGTTATATTTTGTTTAAGACACTTACGCAGAACATCTATTTCTGCATGACATGTGCAAGAGTGCCCTATCATACCGTCTTTTGAATATGTTCTGTATGTGTTGCATCCCCTAGCAATAATTTTTCCGGAAACTACTGCTATGCATCCTACTTGATAATTAATGTGAGATTTTTGTGCCTCTTCTATAGCGAGTGACATATACCTGAAATCCGGATTAGTTAACATATTGTATGTATGTATGTTATGTAACAATTTTATTGTGAGTATCTGTGTTATCGTTTTACAGTTCAATTTACGCAGAACACAATTATTATAAATTGAATTAAAACTAATATATTGTTATATTATAACTAAAAATGGTTAAATATAGTTGCGAAAAGTGCGGAAAAGAATTTTCCCAAAAGGGACATTATACTAGACACATAAATAAAAAAAATCCTTGTGTTGTTGAAAGCAAAATTAAAGAAATTATTGAAAAAGTAGTTTCCGAAAAGATGATTGAGATAAAATGTAATGAAAATATTATACCAGAAACAAAAGAAGATGAAAATATAAATATTACATCAGAAATAAAAGAAGATGGAAAAATTAAATTTATAGATTTATTTTGTGGAATAGGAAGTTTTCATTATTCATTCAAAAAATTAAATTGGGAATGTGTAATGTCGTGTGATATTGATAAGGCAGTAAAAGAAACATATAAAGAAAATTATGGTTTATCTCCTCTTGGTGATATTACTGAAATAGAACCAAAAAATATCCCCGATTATGATATATTATGTGCTGGATTTCCATGCCAACCATTTAGTCAATGCGGACAACACAAAGGATTTGATGATAAAAGAGGAACATTATTCTTTAACATAATGAAATTTGTGCAATATCATCAACCAAAAATTATTATTCTAGAAAATGTGCAGGGATTATTAAATCATGACGGAGGTAAAACTTTTGAGAGAATAAAAAATGATATTGAAACAGCAAACTATACGATTACATATAAAGTTATAAAGTGTAGTGATTATGGATTACCTCAAATGAGAAAACGCTTAATTATTGTAGGAATTAGAAATAATACTGAGATTGTTAAACATATTGATCAAGTGCTTAATTTTGATGAATATAAAAAGGAAACAACATTAACTGAACTTCTGGGTAAAAACTTTGAAAAAAAAACTGCTTATACTATTAGATGTGGAGGTAGAAAATCTCCTATTGATGATAGACATAATTGGGATGGATATATGGTTGATGGAAAAGAATACCGATTAACAAAAGAGGATTGTTTAAAAATACAAGGATTTAATTCTGAATTTACATTATGTGGAAATAATAAAGATCAATGGAAACAATTAGGAAATACAATTCCAACTATATTTACCGAAATTATTGGATTAAACATTAATAAATATTTATGATTGCTGTAATTCATCAACCAAGTTTTCAAAATTTAATTTAAATAATCTATCATCTTTCTTTTTGGGAAGACAAGTGATTATTTTTCTTTTTGTATCTTCTCTAAATCTTTGTGTTGGTGGATAATCGTTTGATATGGTTAATAATATATATAAAGTTGGTGGAAATGTATAACTCCAATCATCTTGCGTCCATCTTTCACGACAAGTAGTTTTACAACTAACAACTTTATAATTTGTTATTGATGTACCTACTTCAATATTTTCTCCAACTACAAAATCTATGATATGATAACACCTTCTTTTTTTTTCATTAAATCCAACAATTATTCCCAAGTTATTAATAGTTACTTGTTTTTTATGAGATATATTATTTGTATCTAATATTCCAACTAAAATGTCATTTTCAAGAAAATCTCCATTTCCTTGAATTTTACTTTGATGTATTGATATTGATTTATTGTATAATTGTAATAATTCAACATCACTTAGTAATGGTGCTATTTGTTTTAGTTCGTTAATTATTTTTATTTTTTTAGTATTTTTGTTCTCTTCTATTCTTGATAATACATATTGATTATCAAATGTAATCGTAGGTTTAGTTTCCATTTAGTATAATATTATTTGTGTAATCTTGCAAAAACTGTGTTATCGCAAGGATCCAATCAATTTACGCAGAACACATTTCGCATACCTCATCTGTTTCTTTATCACTACTATCATTTTGTGACCCAGATGTCCCCGAACGTGTGCGGGTTGGTTCAATCGTGAATTGCTGTGCATGATGCTTTGCTTTACGTCGTAGATAGTAAATGCCTGTTTTGAGACCCTGTTTCCATGAATAGAAATGCATAGAAGTAAGTGTTTTATACGTAGGCTCTTCTACCCATAGGTTCATGCTTTGGCTTTGACAAATAAAAGCTCCTCTGTCCGACGCCATGTCAATAACATGACGCATAGGTATTTCCCACACTATTTTATATTTTTCACGTATATGTTCTGGTAACATTGTCAGTTGTTGAACACTTCCTTTGTTTGCAATAATATTGTTTTTGATACTTTCATTCCACAAACCCATATCAATAAGCTCTTTCATTAGATATTTATTTGCAACGACAAACTCGCCTGCAAGTGTTCTTCGTGAATATAGATTACTTGTGAAGGGTTCAAAACATTCATTATATCCCAAAATCTGTGAAGTGCTTGCAGTTGGCATAGGTGCAATGAGAAGTGAATTACGAACACCTTGTTCAACTACTCGTTTTCTCAAATCCTCCCAGTCATATCGGTCACTTGGTGTAACATTCCACAAATCAAACTGAAACTTACCGTCTGATAAAGGAGACCCGGAAAAAGAACTGTAAGCACCATATTCTTTTGCTAGTTCATAAGAACTCTCAATGGCTCCGTGATACATAGTTTCAAATATATTTTTATTAATTTCTCTTGCTACATCGCTATGAAATGCAATGTCCAACAAGACAAAGGTGTCTGCAAGGCCTTGAACTCCAATTCCAATAGGACGATGACGATTGTTACTACGCTCAGTTTTTTCTGTCGGATAGAAGTTAAAGTCAATAATGTTGTTTAGATTACGAGCAACAACTTTTGTTACTTCATGAAGTTTTTCATAATTAAACTTTTTTGTTTCTTTGTCTACAAATGCTGGTAGTGCAATAGACGCCAAATTACAGACAGCAGTTTCTTGATTGTCTGAAAATTCTACAATTTCAGTGCAAAGGTTGGAAGACTTAATAACACCAACATTTTTTTGATTTGACTTTGAGTTACATGCGTCTTTGTAAAGTAAATATGGAGTGCCAGTCTCCATCTGTGCATCTAAAATCATATACCATAGTTCACGTGCTTTGACTCGTTTATTATACAGTCCCTGGTCTTCAAAGAGATTATACATTTCTTTAAATGATTTACCATATACATCCGACAAACCAGGACACTTTGAAGGACAAAATAGACACCATTCTTCGTCACGCTCTACTTTCTCCATAAAAAGGTCGGGTATCCATAGTCCATAGAAAAGGTCACGTGCTCTCATTTCGTCATCACCATGGTTCTTTTTCATTTCCAAGAAGTCTTCAATATCTGCATGCCAAGGCTCCATATAAATTGCAATAGAACCGTTTCGTTTTCCTCCTTGATTGATAAAACGTGCCGTATCGTTAAAAACCTTTAACATTGGAACAATACCATTAGAAAGACCATTAGTGCTTTTAATAAGTGTTTTATTTGCGCGAATATTATGGATATGTAGACCGATGCCTCCCGCCCATTTGGAGATACGTGCGCAATCATGAAGAGTATTAAAAATACCATCAAGGCTGTCTTCCTCCATTGCAATAAGATAACAAGAACTCATCTGCTGTCTGTGTGTTCCTGCATTAAAAAGGGTAGGTGTAGCATGTGTAAAGTATTTCTGTGACATTAGGTCATACGTTTCTCTTACTCGTGTCATATTATTTCCATGAATGGCGATTGCTACGCGCATCCAGATATGTTGAGGACGTTCAACAACAACACCATTCATTTTCAAGAGATACGAACGTTCAAGTGTTTTAAACCCAAAATAGTCAATTAGATAATCACGTTCATAGTCTATCATTTCACTTATCTCTTCATGGTTCTTTTCAACCACCTGCCAATAATTATGATTGAGAATACCCTGCCAACCATTTTCATTGTCTTTATGATAGAGATTGCTTGTTACGCTGTAAAAATCACTAGATGTATTTTTTTGATGGTTACTTACGACAATTCTTCCGGCAAGTGTCCCATAATCAGGATGTTGACTAGACATAACTGCACATTGTTCGGCAGCAAGTTCGTCTATTTTCGTAGTGCTAATATTGTCGTATAGTTGGTCAATTACTTTCATTCCAAGCATAGTATAGTTAAGTTTGATACCGACTTCTACGCCTAATTTTTTAATGCGTCTTAAGATTTTATCAAATGACACAATTTCGCTTTCGCCATTTCGTTTAATTACATTCATGTCAGACATATCATCTACCGTGTCAAAATCCGCCATGCTTGATATATAACGTATAGATATATCTCTAACTGTTGTACGTATATATTTTATCCAATGTAAAAAATATATACATTAATTACAATTCACAGCCGTTATACTACGGTTTCATCTATTGACTCAGTTCTTATGTGCATAACAACATTTCCATTGTAATCTACATTTTTTTTTGGCGAAGGTGTTTTTGTTATTTGTGGAGGTTCTGGAGGTTCTAGAATTGGTGTTTCAATAACAGGTTCTTCCTGTTCAGGTGTATTTTCTTCATCATTAAACATGTTTATGTTTAATAGGCACTGATTAAATACATTTTCTTCTTTTGATACAGTTACTCTTTTCTTTGGTGCTCGATGTTCATATCCGGATTTACGTTCTTTCAAAATAGTATCCCATGTTTCAGCAAACTTTGGAACGTTTAGTTCAAACCATGCACGGTTACGAAGAACAAGAACACAGCTAACTTCCGCAAGTTTCCAGTAATACGTGTGTGCAAATGTGTGTCCCGCTTCATGATGCTGTTCTAACATACTAGGCAACCAGGTAGTCTCATATTCTTGTCTATCCATAGTTACGGGTTTATACTCGTATACAGGAAGGTTCTCTTTTGTAATAAAGAACAACATGATACCCTTTAACATCTCTTTGCCTTGAACGTCATTTTCATCTATTGCAGTTTTTAAGAAGGTTCCGTCATTATCAAAACCTTCCTTGTCTTCATATTCAAGGAAACGTGTTTCTAGAAAGTCGCACTTATCTAGCTCACATACTTCCATCTGTAGTTGCATTTGAACCCAGTAAGCCTTCAGAGGAATACCAGTAATTTCGCGGTTAACAATATTTTTAATTTCTAGCATACGTCCGTATAATTCACTGTCACTTGATTCAATGATTCCGTCTGGTGACGCACCTAAGAATGTGTGTTTTTTATGTGTTATGCAACCATATTCACATACCCTTACATTATTTATCATTTCATAATACATGCATGTTACTGGTTCATAACGTTGGCCCCAATGAACAGGTGTGTTGATGTTAACTGCTAGATATATTTCTGTGTTTATATTTTTTATTTGTTTTTCTGTTTCGGCTGTTTTTACAATATCTAATTTCTGGTAATTTGCAACAGGAACCCCAATAAGATTTGGTAAAACCATATCCATCGTAATTGGCTTACATTTTTCGTAAATTAATTGATTTCTTGTTGCTTCAGTATCGAGTGCTTTATACGCGTTACTTGCAGTAATAAGTCCATGTCTATGAGTGAACCATTCCATTGTTCTTTGTTCTGGTTGTGGCACACTTTTTAAATATCGTAAAATCGACCCAAGTGACCGTCTATCATTATGACACGGGAATATGTCTGTTACATCACTTCCTGTTTCTGTTTTATAATAAGAACGTTTAGGCATAACTTGCATATAAAACATATCAACTGCATACGATACAATTTCTTGCATATTTTCATTGTCTGAAACGTCATCTATTTTTTCGTCACCTACATTTTCAAATGATGTTTCTAGAAGGTCTTCTACTGCATTCATCATATCATCATGAAACGAAGGTTCGTGTATTTTACGAGAGTTTTCGTTTGTATAGTCATACATAAGTTGAATGATAGTATTTACCATGTCTATCTTGTCCTCATGTGTTAAGTTGTCTTCATCTTCCATATCAGGAATATTTTCAAACTTAATTTCATGAAGTGTATCTACAAGATTTTCAAGTTCATGAATATATGTAAACATTTTTATTGACTAATAAAGTATATCAAGATATTACTATATCATATATTATATTATTAAGGGCATATATTTGACGCACTTGTTCAATTTGCGAGTATGCTTTTTAGTTACGGTTCTAATTCAAATGAAATGTTACCTAATATTAGTAACAAGTCATTAACACAATCTATGTTACCTAATACCAAACCATGGATTATGTGTATAGGTGAGAATAATCGTGAATATTACATGAATATTTTTACACATAAAATAACTGACGCGAAGCCGAGTTATTTTAAAGAATATGATAAGCGAGTAAATGAAGAAATAAATAAACCACTCTTAGAAGAGATTGAAATGCTTCAGAGAAAACTTCATATAATAGAAGGGAATGCGTATGAAGAAAGTTATCAAAACTCAACAGATATTAGTTTTCAAATTAATCCTACGCATACACACGAAAAGGGAGATACTGTGTTGTATATACCAAATGACACGGATCCTCTTATAAGAGCAACTGTAGTAGCAGTTCATCCTGATAAACCTCCATTTTATTCAATTAGTTATAAATTAGAAAATGGAGAAATTATTGAAAAAAATACAACGGCACCTCGCATTGTAAAAATAAAAAAGAAATAGCTTAGCCTATACAATGGGCATATTTTCGAGAAACCATGTATCTGAATATTGTGCATCTTCTCTTTCTATTGTTTCTTCCTCTACATCAAATACTTGTGAACTATTACTTACCATTTCATCCGTAGTTTCATCGCTATATTCATCATCGTCTTCATTTTCGGTATCTTTTTCTTTATTTATATTTTGAATAAACTCGTCAGCAGACTCCTGTCCTTCGTTTAACAATTTCTTTCTTTCTTCGATACTATTAAATGCAAGTTGTAAGTTTGTTATAGTTACCGAAGGTATTTCTATTTCTACATAGTTTGGTATAACTATTCTATTTTGAAAATCCATTTGCCTATCGTAAACATTTACCACAGTTTTAAATATAATCTCAAGAAGATATTCAAAGATTGTTGTTTCTTCGGTAACTTCTTTTGTTTGGATGTCTAACGATGACCCTATACCCAGAACTTCTGATTTGTCTGGAAACATAGATAGACAGTGATTTATTGGATAATTACAAATTACGCCACCATCAATGTAACATTTATTGTCTAAAATAACAGGTGATATGAGAACAGGATATGCGGCAGACATCTGAATAGCTTTTAAAACTTGTAGGTCTGGAAATGTTTCGTGTGATACAGTGACAAGTTTAAATGAACTTAATTCAACCGTGTATAAGTATAATTGAATATTTGTAAGTTCAAAAAGCTGTGATAAGGTAATATCAAGACTTATATCACGCGCATTAAAAAATGGTTTCATAAATGTTACAATGGTCTCTGTTCCAAAAAACCCTTTTTTGCTGAATACATCAAATATATTAACAAGACTTATTTGAAAAACATTATCCCATGGACGACCTATCATGTAGTCAACAATTGTTTCCATGTCAAAATTAAGAGCAATTAAAACAGCGATAAGCGTTCCGGCAGATACAGCATGGATTGATTTAATATTTTCCTGTTGCCATACATTACTCTCTTCTAATCGCTGAAGAGCACCTAGTAAACGAAGAGATGCTGCACCACCTCCAGGTAATACAAGATGTTTTATTGTCATGTTGGTATTTCAAGTATATATTAATATAATGCATTCCGTTTATTATATTTTTTTCCTATATGAAATATATTATGGATAATATATTTACACTAAACAAATATGACGACGAAGACGACGAGAAACATATAAATATCGACGACCTTTATGAAAAGAAGAGAGAGCGTGACATGGCGCAACTAAAACTATTTAGCAAGATGTTAAACCGTGTTCATAGTAGAATACAAACAACTTCGAGACAGCGTAATGCAGATAAGATATGTTGGTTTGTTGTTCCAGAAGTTATGTTAGGTGTCCCTGCGTATGATCAAGGTTCGTGTATAGCATATATAATGGATAAATTAAAACAAGATGGGTTTCGTATTCAATATTTTCATCCAAATACACTTATGATTACATGGCATCATTGGGTTCCAAATTATGTGATTGATGAGATAAAGACCAAAACCGGACGTGTGTATGATAATCAAGGGAATGACCTAACACCTACTCCAGATATAGACTATACAACTAATCAAAAATATAACATTGGTCAACAAGCACCACCCTCCAGTTCTAGTGCTATGACAAATGTAGTTTATAAGTCAGGAGAAGGAGTGTTTCAACGTTCACGAAGACAACCTAGTTCTTCATCAATAGCAAAGAGAGAAAATGATAAAAAATATACCCCTATTGATAAATATAAACCATCTGGAAGTATGGTTTATGATGAAACCTTTTTATTTGATATGAACAAGATGAGAAAATAATAAAATTATACGGAAGCAGGATTACGAATAATCTCTTGGAGCTTTTGAATATATTCTATCTGTTTAATGCTTGTATCAAGTGCTTTTATTTCCACAATGGCTTCGTATACGCGAATACCGTTCATATAGTCAATGCTACAAGAGAGATTAATTTGATTTACCAATTCGCGAGTAACTTTAATAAGTTCTTTTATTCTATTCGCAGTGATTTCATTATTTACTCTAACTTCACCATCCAGTGTCGTATCAAACATAAATATTTCATTTAATATAGTTATTAAACGTGATTGACGTATGTTTACATTAGAAACCATATTACGAAGATTAACTGCATAAGTATTTAAAAGTCTCTCTTTAGCATCCAGTGAAACTTTTGTTGAAGGACTAGATGAACTAGATTGTCTGTTTTTACATAATTCGTCATAACATTCATCACTATTAAAGTTTCTATATTTACAAACGGGACTTTTATCAAAATCAGTTAATGGAATATCGCCAAACCGTTTGATTGTGTCTGGCATTTTAGATTTACCAGTAAATACCTTATAAAACTTTTCCAAATCAGACATATACTCTTCTTGCGTTTTATCTGTCATACCAAGAAACGTTCCCGTACTAGTATCATAATCTGCGTCACAGTACATGTCATGTAGTTCTGGCACATCTAAATAATGTTCTAGGTTATTCTTTCCCTCTTCACATACATCTCCATTTCCAGTAAGGCTTTGTATTTTTGCTCCACAAAAACTTAATTTAGACAGAGCAAGTTCTTCACCAAATACGTCAAATTCTTTTTCAGTAACCATATTGTGTGACACTATGTCACCTTTTTCATCCTGATATTCGTATACAGGGTTTACATTACTTACAATAGCAGAATAAATTTTTGAAATATTGATGTAAACATCTACAACATCATTGCACATATTTGGTGTATATTCTTTTTCATTTTTGCCATACATAATATTATACTTAGCAAGAATATCTGCTATAGTAGCTGTTTTATTGAAAGCTTCTATAGTTAATGATTTAATCTCGTCACATTTGTTTGTTTTTCTCAAGTCAGATAGACTGCTCATATTCATACTAAGAATGTACTTAGCGACTATAATGTCAAGAACTGAACCATCTTCTAGACTAGCAATCTTTTTGTCCAGATTTCCTCCACCTTTTTGTTGAATATTCTGATTATTATCTATAGACTTGGCTAGGCTATTTCCCATACGTATCTGTATAGATTAGATACAGATTTTATATAAGGTTTCTCTCTTTAATTTGTAAATTGAACACAACTGCGTAAAGAATGGAAATTAATATCCAAACCTAAATACAGTATTAGTATATGCCAAAATATATTAGCAAAAAGAATAAGAGTATAAGAAGTTCTGAAGAAAAGGCCAAGCTGTGGAATGTATTTGAAGAAGAAGTTTCTGATAAAACTAAAGGAGTTGGTAGTTTAGAATGTATGTACAGAGAATGCGGTGATAGAGAAAATTGTGACCTATGTTCATTTATTTTAGCATTTTCAGATGAAGGATTTCTTACATGCACCAATCCAAAATGTGGAATAATTTACAAAGATACTACTGACCAAACCGCTGAATGGAGATATTATGGAGCAGACGATAATCAGGCAGGTGACCCAACTAGATGTGGAATGCCGATTAATCCTCTTCTTAAAGAATCATCATACGGATGTAAAGTTTTATGTAGTGGTCAGACATCATATGAGATGAGAAAGATACGTAGATATACGGAATGGCAGTCTATGCCATACAAAGAAAAATCGCAATATGATGAGTTTCAAAAGATTTACACAATGGCTCACAATGCTGGTATGCCTAAACTTATTATTGATGATGCATTAAGGTATCATAAGAAGATTTCCGAATACTACCAAACTTTTAGAGGTGAAAATAGAGAAAGTATTCTTGGAGGTTCTATTTACATATCATGTCGTATAAATAATAATCCGAGAACACCAAAGGAGATTGCATCAATCTTTCATCTGGATGTTCAGAATGCAACACGAGGATGCAAAAATGTTCAACAGATTATCAATGTTATTGAAAAAGATATGGACGTTGGTGATAAAACTGTGTTAAATAAAACAACACCTGCTGATTTTATTGATCGTTATTGTAGTCGTCTTAACATGAATGCAGAGCTAACAAGACTATGTCATTTCATTAGTTTAAAGATAGAAAAAATGAGCTTAATGCCTGAAAATACACCCCATTCAATAGCTGCTGGAATTATTTACTTTATAATTCAGCTATGTGGTTTATCTATTTCAAAACGAGATGTTCGTGGTGTAAGTGAAATAAGTGAAGTTACCATTGGAAAATGTCAAAAAAAGATAGAGCGTCAACAAGACGTTCTTATCCCCCAAGCAATTATTAAAAAATATTGCAAAGCATAGTTATTCATTTATAAATTATAACATAATGTATATTTTCATGTATATTATGTTATACCTGTCTATGATTTATGTAAAATCGGTAGATGTATAATAAATAAGTTATAAAATGTTACATATGCAATACCTATTTCAAATAGAATATCATACATAAGAACGTTAAATATTGTATTTTTACTTGTATCGATTAGATTATAATGTCCATTTTTATCGCTTATTTCTGTTTCAACATTTCTAAACATTTTTTTATACGAAACGTATGTCCATACTGAACTTATGTATATCATAGATAAAAACATTGTTATAATACGATATATGTGTGATTGATTATAGTAGATTGTTATTGCGTTATATACGCTAACAGTTCCCATTATCATGAGCGAACTAGGTGTGTTTATTTGTCGTCTAGAACGTATTTTTAATTTTGATTTCTTATAAAGCATATTCATCATCATGTAAAAAATAATAAGATGGTATATTGATTGATAATATAACGAAAATAACCTATCGCCAAAGTAAAGACCAATTATTGTAACCACGCCACCTTCCTGTGTTCCCTGAAGAATAATACCAATATATTTATTTACTGGAAGTTTGAATTTATTTCTCAGTTTGATAGTCATTGGATTAATAACACGACTTTTTGTTATATTTAAAAATAGTTCAATGAATGTCCAAAATATACTTGAACCAATAAATACGGATATGTATTCAGTTGTATTGCGTTCTATATAATCATGATAACAAAGAGACAACCCGAGAAGTGTATAAGCAATTTTTTTATTAGCATCAGTTGCAAACTCACCTGTTCTTGTTATATAATATTTATTTGTAATTATATTCATAATACTGTAATATTGTATATATTCTTTAATATAGACAATACTTAATAATCTGTTATTTTACGTCATTTTATAATTTTACTGGTTAGTTATCTTTTGCAATAATCGGTTGAGGAGGCTGTACATTTTTATATCTTTGAATATTATACGAAACTTCGGGGTCCTTACTATAATCATGTTGAGGTTCTTTACCATAATATCCCATTGCACGTTTCATAGGTTTTGTCATGCGACCTATCATAGAATGTGAACCAGCTTTTATTTTACGACGTTTCGTTGTCTTACGTCGTTTTGTTTTACGAGATTTCTTGTGAGTTTTTCTTCTCTTTTTTGAGCCTCCACTAACATTTCTTCCGTGTGTGAAAGAATGTGGTTGTTCCATCATGCGAGTTCTTTGTTGTTCTGTTAACCAACTTCTACCTAGTGGTCTTGCACGATCATCAAGAAATACTAGAGCACTATTCCGTATGTTATTTTCGTTTTCAACTGAGTGTTCGAGAATATCTCCACCATCAAAATCGTAAGTAAAGTCAGCATCAAACTCGTCCAATAACATTCTCATAATATCTACACGGCTCTGCATCATTGCACGAAAAAGAAGAGTTTCGCCCGTATCATCTTGTTGATTAACGTCTATTATTTCGTCTTCTAATCGACGTCTTAATTCTTCAACATCATTAGCGTTTCCTCTAATGATAAGACTAAATGGAGTTAGTTGTGATTGTGGAATACGATCAACACTATCATCATCACTATCACTCAACTCAACTTCTGGAGCTTCTTCGATATTATTATCTGATGGAAAACCTTGTCTACCTGCCTTTTTACTTTTTCTTTTTGAACGCGTGCGTTTTTGTTTTTTTGCCCCTTTCTTCCCTCCTTTCTTAGTAACCTTCACTGCTTTAATTTTAATAACAGGTTTACTGTCCTTAGAGAACCCTGGGTTTTTTATATTTTGTCCATGTTTAGGTCGGGGTTGTTTTGATACCGACAACATATATATTACAATGAGAAATTATTCTACAGTTACTACTTTTGCTAGATTTTTAGGTGTATCTGGATTAATTCCTTTGCTAACCGATAACTTATATGCAAGCATTTGAATAGGGATTATATTAATGAGACTTTGAAATGTTTTATTAAATGGAACACACATTGAATGTTTTACACTTTCAAAGAGAGAAACATCGTCTTGTTGTCCAAACTCGTCATTTAATCCATCAACACTATTGTGAATGCACAATATACTTGCGCCTCTAGAAGCCACTTCTTGAAGAGCATTATAATTCTTTGCAAAATGTTCATCATTTGGAACAAACAAAATAACGGGGAAGTCTTTTTCTAGCAACGCAAACGGGCCATGTTTAAGTGCCGAAGATGAATATCCTTCTGTGTGGATATATGCTATTTCTTTTATTTTTAATGCACCTTCCCGCGAAGTTCCTTCACCCATACCCTTTCCAAGGAGAAAACAACTAGATTTATTTGTAAACATATTAATAACATCAGTATCTATTGAAAAATCTCCAATCTTTAAAACAGTTTCAATATCATTACTGAGGTTACGAATATCTTGTATGTATTCTTCTCTCTTTATCTTATATATATCTTTTTGTTGTGCAATCCAAACAGCGATCATTGTTAGAATAAGGGTTTGCGATGTAAATGCTTTGGTAGAAGCTACTGCAACCTCTGTTCCTGCATTCAAATAAACACCACAATTTACTTCTCTGGCAATTAACGAATCAACTACATTGACAACTCCTAATGTGAATACATTATGTTCTTTTGCAATTGCAATACATCTCTGCAAATCTTTTGTTTCTCCAGACTGTGAAATAAAAATAGCAGTCGTGTTTCCTTTGCGCGGAATATCTTTACTTGTAAACTCTGCGCCGTCAAATAAAAGAACGCAGTTCAAATCACAAATACTTTTAAAATGGTTCATTGCAATCATGCCTGAATGATATGATGTTCCACAACCAAGAAGAATAAGATTATCTGTCGCTTTAATAGTTTCTCTGTGGTCATGAAGACCACCTAGGTGAACAGTAGAATTAGATAAAACCCGACCTCCCATGCTAATGGCGTTTTTAACACACTCGGATTGTTCATTTATTTCACGTATTGTCCAATGTGGATATGGGTCTGGACTATCGCGAATAAGTTGTCGATTTGTTTTTTTCATGGTGTATGTACTTCCAGTGGAAACTTCAAGTTTAGAATGGTCATTTGATAAACTAAGTGTGCAAATATCACGTGTATTTAAAATAAAATAAGTATTCACACGATTTCCAAAACCAGCCTGTTCAGACGCAACAATAATTTCATTGTCTGTTTTACCTACCAACAAAGGGCTTCCGTGACGAACACAAAATAAGTTGTTTGGAGTATCTTTACAAAAAATCACAAGTCCCCACGACCCCGACATTCTCTCTTGAACCTTATTTATACATTCTTCTACCCCTTGAATATCTCGACGATTACCTTCTAGATAGACATATTCTAACAGGTTTGCAATAACCTCTGTGTCGGTTTCACTTTGAAACTTCATATCTTTCTCAATAAGAAAAGATTTTAGTTCACGATAGTTTTCCAATATTCCATTGTGAACAATTGTAAACATACCATGTGTGCTTGTGTGGGGGTGTGAATTTATATCAGTTTTTGCACCATGTGTAGCCCAACGTGTGTGACCAAAACCAATAAAAGAGTTAGAATGTTTTGATAATTCAGGTTCTATGAACTGTAAAGCAGTAGTATCATCGGTTGATGCAAACTTTGTGGTAATTGTTGTTGGAACATTATCTAAGAGAGAAACTGAACATATACCAGCTGAGTCATACCCTCTATTTTGCATGTATTTTAATCCACTAAATAGTATTGTTGAACATTTTTCTGAACTATTACACAATGCTGCAATAATTCCACACATAGTTATTTATAAATACGTTGTATAATTATAAGGGTTATATAACGTATTTGTGTTAGGCGATTACATTTAATAATCAAACTTATCAATATAATATTTATTTATAAAGTGCGTTCGTTCAACTGGTGTAAGAAGACCCCATAAATATTTTACAAATCTTTTTTTTTTATAAGTAGGTAGATGATAAGCCATAATAACATGGTCATATAACTCTAGACTAAAGTTATCTTTATTCTGAATGTGTCGTCTAAGAATATTCCCAAAATTAATTGTTTGTACCTCCCTAACATTCTTATCATCATTACAAAAATTAATAATATTTAAAAAAAATGAAATAATGAATGAGTTGTTCATCTCTATTATTGTTTCATCTTGTTCGTCTTCACTATCTGCATGAAAAAAAATCAAGGAACAGTTTTTAACAACTTTATAATCTTCTGTAAAGCTACGAATATCTCTTAGGAGTTCTGGTGGCTTTGGACAATACGAATATGGCATTATTTTATACCATATAATTTCTTGTGGTAAAATTACCATTAAGTATTGTCTATTATCTATTATATCGTTTAAATATATTAATAAATATATAATTATAGAACATAATTACTTACCAGATAAAATGACAATTGATTTTGTTCCTGTTATTATGGCAGGTGGAATGGGAAAACGTATGAAGTCAGAACTTCCAAAAGTGTTACATAATTTTATGGGAGAACCTATGCTTGTAAGAATTATAAAGACAACACTCCTATCTAATCCTATTAATGTAGTTATTATTGTTGGTATTTTCCGTGAAATTATAACTAGCACATTACGTAAATATTTATCTGAAAAAGAGTTTTCTACACTCATTCTTGTTGACCAAGTTGACCCCCAAGGTACTGGCCATGCAGTTCAATGTGCATTACCAATATTATCTTCAATATGCTATAACCATACCAATATTGTTGTTTTATCTGGAGATGTTCCTCTTATCTCAAGTGAAATGATAGATGATATGCGTATGATAGATAGTAACGTAGCGTTAGCTATTACTGAAATGGCAAACCCTACTGGATATGGGAGAATTGTTATAGATGATCGTAAGCAGTTTTCTCGGATTGTAGAACAAAAGGATTGTTCTGAAGAAGAAAAGAAGATTAATATAATAAATTGTGGCCTGTATATGTTTTCTTTTCAAGAACTTTCACGATATCTTCCATTATTAACAAATAATAATGCTCAAAAAGAATATTATTTAACCGATTTATTTTATATGTTAATACGTGATAATGTAAAGACAAAAGTTGTTGAAATATCAATGGATAAACAATATCAGCTCCAGGGCGTGAATACACCTGAACAACTTAGTGAATTAGAAAAAATTGCCGAAGGAGAGATTATGTTTTTTGAAAATAATAAGATTGAGTAAACATCTTTATTTCTACAATTATGATAATAGTGTATAATTGTAGAAAACGTTCTATATGTGCGACGATATTATTGAGCATACGAAGCATGATAAAATATCAAGTGTTTTAAAATCCATCTCTTTTAAAAAAGTAGAGAAGGAATGGACTGTCCTCTCAAAGATGACATTAGAAGAATTGGAAAATGTTGGTGGGAGGAGTAAGATTGGATGTGATATAATTGATTACTATTTTTTTACAGAGAGACTTCATACAATAGGAAATAAGGGAATTACTTTTTTTAATTTTTTACGCGATATTGAAGATTACAAGAAAAAGCATTATATACAGACATTACTTACATTTTGTGAAAAAAATAATAGATATAAGGATAGTTTATTAAAACGATATTATTATATTTATGGCCTGTGTTTTGGCCGTATAAATGCATTTAAGATAACAAACTCATTATATATTTATAAAAAGTATCCATGTAGTCGTGTGATTGATCCATTTTGTGGTTTTGGTGGTCGCTTGGTAGCAGCATCAATGTTAGACATTGAATATAGAGGTATGGATATAAATGATAATTTACAACCATTATACACAAAAATGGTAGATGACTTAGTAAATGAAGATAATAAAGAAAAGGTTTCAATGAAAGTTGCAGATAGTGAACTTGTTGATTTCGTCGAATATGCAAAAGAATATCCGTATGATATGGTATGTACGTCGCCTCCATATAAAAACATTGAAATATATCGATGTTCATCAAAGCGAACAAATGAAGAATGGGATGATTTTTATCGTCGAATATTTCTCTCTTTATGGAATGGTCTCTCTTCGGGTGGATTTTTTGTAATAAACATAAATTGTGATATATATGAAAACTTACTAGTCACGTTGTTTGGAGAATGTCAAGAAAAGTTTTTGTTAGTAAAAACAAAAAAGAATAGTTACGATGAATATGTATATATATGGAAAAAGTAGAAATCTACAAAGTAATAACTTAAAACTATTGGTTAAAATATTATATATAATCCAGTAGAAATGTCAATCTTTAGTTACAAATATGATTTTTCTATTGTAATGGGTTATTACAACCGCAAAACTCAAGTAAAACGTACTCTTGACAAGTTTGCCGATACATATAAGGATTATAATTATGAAGTTATTATTGTAGACGATAATAGCACACAAGAACATGCTTTAGATGAACTTGTAAAGGAGTATAGTTATCCTATTAAGTATATGAAAATATCTGCAGAAGAAAAGGGTAATCGTATTAATCCGAGTGTTGTGTATAACAAAGGTTTTCGCGAAGCCCAAGGAAAAATCGTCATTATTCAAAACCCAGAATGTATTCATATGGGAAATCTTCTTGGTAAACTAAAAACCACTTTAACTTATAATGAGTATATTGCATTTTCAGCTTATAACTGTACAAGTGAAGAGCTTACAGTTCGCCTACTAAACGATATTAATCTCATTAATGACCAAGAATATAATAATTTAAATGTGCCTTGTTGGTATAATCACCCTACTCGTCGTGAAGTTCATTTTCATTTTTGTGCAGCAATGATGAATGATAACTTAAAATTACTTGGTGGATTTGATGAAACACTTGCAGATGGTGCATGGTTTGACGATGATGAAATTTTACTTTCAATCAGAAATAAGATGAAACTCAATATTCGTACACTTCCCCCTGAAGCAGGTTTTGTTATTCACCAGTGGCATGCTCGTGATGCAGAATCTAAGTTTACAAAAGAACAACATAATGCACTTATTGACAAAAATAGACAGATAATGACGAAATATAGAGAAGCTCATGCTATGTACAATTTTCCTTTCCCAAAATTGGCACATTTTTATTGGGATGGTTCAAACTTTTCATATCTTAATTTAATGACTATTATTTCATTTAATAGACACCATACGGCATGGCGTTTAAATGTATTTTGTCCAAAAAACCCTACTAAAGTAAAGTCGTGGAAGGGAGATGAACAAAAAGAAGAATATACTGGAAAGGATTATTTTGACGAATTAAAGAAAATCCCCAACTTAACTATTCATTATATTGACACCGATAGTTTACCATTTACACATAAGACCGCATCTGAGATTATCAAAAGTGATTTCTTTCGTTTATATGTATTAAATAAGTATGGAGGTCTTTGGAGTGATTTTGATATTATTTACACTGGAAATGTTGAAAAGTATCATGTAGAAAAGATGTCAGGTAAAAATGCAAACAAGAGTATGGTTTTATATAGATATCCAATTGAAGGTAGAGACTACAATATTTTCCCAGTAGGGTTATTTTTGTCACAAAAGAACAATAGTATTCTTGGAACAATCATTAAAAATATTGATATGTTTTATAACCCAGACAGTTATCAAAGTCTTGGCTGTCAAATGTTTCAGTTTATCTTTAATAAACAAAGTTATAAAGATGCAAAAGATATTTTGAAGCAAATGAAGTTACCTGAGCTATTTTTTGGAGATGCAAACTGTTATCTCCCAATTAAATGGAATGAATTAGATAATTTGTATGTTCGCGAAGATAGAGAAATTAATGAGTTTGAGGGGTCAAGTGAAGTATTTGGTATTCATTGGTTTAATGGCGCAACTGCATCCAAACAATACTGTAATAATTTAGATATTGAGAATGCTAAAAAGACACAAAAATGCTTGGTAGATAAGTTTATTGCAAAATATTCAAAATAAATAATACAAAATAATGTATACCTTCCACGGTATATATTATTTGAGTTCATTTACGTTTTTCTCCAGATAAACTTATTTACAATATCGGTATACCCAATAATAATTTTACATACTTTATCTGATACTGTTTCACAAAGATAATCAGGTATTTTATCATTAATATTCATTTCAGTATTCAATACTAATTCAAGTGCAGTTTGTAAGCTGTCCCATTTAATATTTCCAACAGTAACTGTTCCACTTTCAATACCTTCAGGTTTTTCAGTAGAAGTTCTTAACATAATACCTTTAAAACGAAGTATGTCTGTTTCTTCAGTTAATGTTCCACTGTCAGATATAACACAAATAGAGTTCATTTGAAGATGACAATAGTCAATAATACCAATAGGTTCAGATAAAATAATATTGTTATGAAGTTCAATACCATGTTTTTCTATCATATTTTTTGTTCTGGGGTGTGCAGGAAAAAATATTTTTTTGTCATACACAGTAGCAATATTATTTAAAGAGTTTATCATATCAAAAAAGTTTGTTTCAATTGTAACATTTTCTTCCCTATGAGAACTCCAGACAAAATACTCTTTTTCTGTTAAGTTATATTTTTTTAGTACATCAGATGATTTTATTTTTGTATAAATATTCATCAATACTTCTCTCATTGGAGAACCAACTACAAATGTATATTCTGGTTTACAATTTTCATGTAATAAGTTTCTACGCGCATGTTCAGTATAACAAATATTCACATCTGCCAGATGATCAACAAGTTTTCTGTTTATTTCTTCGGGAAGATTTAAATCAAAACAACGATGACCAGCTTCAAAATGAAAAATAGGTATTTTCAATCTTTTTGCACTATACACACTAAGACAACTATTTGTATCTCCATCTACAAGTATTGCATCTGGTTTAATTTTTAAAAATAAGTCATAAGACTTAGATATTACGTCACCAATTGTATGCCCAAGATTGTCTCGAGAACAGTTTAAATATTCTTCGGGTGCATTTATTGATAAATCTTTAAAAAATACATCATTTAAGTTGTAATCATAATTCTGACCAGTATGAACTAGTGTAACATCAAAATATTGTCGTGATTTATTAATAATAGCAGATAGTCGGATAATTTCTGGGCGAGTGCCTATTACAATAACAAGCTTTTTCTTCATTATTGTAATACATAAAATACATTTAAATATATTTATAATATTTGTTCATAGATGTCAGAGTTTTCAGATAAAAACACTATTTTTATTGTTGGTGCAAATAGTTTTATTGGTCGTCACATATATACACATGTAAAACAGTTAAATAAATATAAAGTACTAATTTGCAGTCACGATGACATTAGCGTTCTTGAAACTGCTAAGAATGATGATATTGTTATAAATGTTTGTGGTATTAATAGATCAAACTTATATGAAGATTATGAAGAAGCAAATGTATCGTTTGTGAAGGAAGTTGTAAAAACATTACCATCTTATCCATTTTTTATTCATGTTTCTTCACTCATGGTATGTGGATTTCAAGATAAAGAATTATCTGATCTTCCAGAACAAACACAATGGTTTATTAATACAAAATTAAAGGGCGAAACATTTTTACGAAAAAATTATTCAAACTCTAAGCTTTCTATAGTAAGACCATCAAATATTTTTGGTTACGACTGTACGCCATATTATAATAATATATTATCAACTATAATTTACGAAAAGCTTTATAATCATGAAAAAATAAATAAATTAAATGAAAATAGCTATCGCAATATGTTATCAATTGGTGGTTTGGTTGAAAAAATAATAAATATTTCAGAAGAAAAATTAAATGGAACATTTAATATTGTTTCTAGTAATACAGTTTCAATGAAAGAAATCGGTGACCTAGTATATGATAATAATTTGCCAAAACATATAGACGTTATTCCAAACACATGTTGCGACTATCCCAAATTATCAAATGAAGTAGATAATGAGAAAAATATAATTGTAGATGAGGTTTTATCTGAGAAAATAAAAGAAACAGAAGAGCAGATGAAAATCTTTTATGATATAAAAAGTAAAGTAAAAATAACTAAGTTATCAACATTAAAACAACCAAGAGGTGAGATGGTAGAGATAAGCGATTTACAATCTTCAAGAATATATAAGATTACAATTACGGAGGGTTCTGTTAGAGGAAATCATTATCATAGCAAACAAATCGAAGAGTTCTATACAAACTCTGGTAAAGTTGTTTATGCTTTTGCACATCGCAATGATCCTAATGTTGTATTTATTTATTATTCACAACCAAATGATAAGATTAAGATTTATCCTAATATAATTCATACATTGTCAAATGACTATACAAATAATACATCAGAACTAATTATTGCGTCAACACAAGGTTTCATTCCTAATGAAATACCAGACACAACATATGTCACATTATTTTAAATCTTTGAGTAGTTGATTTATAAGTTATATTATATTTTATATAATATAACTAAAATTAATTTATTTTTTCATAAGCATATTTGGTGTAACACCTTGGACAACTTCTTCGTCTGTCAACGTAATTAGATTAAGTTTCTGTAAATAATCTGTCAGTTCATTTTTGTTAAGAGGATTAATTTTACTATTATAATCTTGAACCTCGCAGTTAGAAACTGTTTCCCTATATGGAGGTTTAATATGCATATATCCACTTTCTTCATCGCGCATTAATCGTAGAGATTGTGTTTCGTTGATAAGAGACTCTAACATTTTTTCTCCTGGACGTAATGGTATTTTCATAATAGGTTTATCATAATGTTCTGAAAAGATTTCAAGTAGATCTTTAATTTTACAAGATACTAGCTTAGGTATGACAATATCACCACTTTCTCCATGCTCTATTGCTCTTTCAATAAGTTCCACACTCTGCTCTAATGTCATCACAAAACGTGTCATGCGGTCATCAGTTAATTTAAAGTGTGTAACGTCGGGGTTATTTCCCATTTCATGAAGCATAGGAATAATACTACCACGAGAGTTCAAGACATTTCCATAACGAACACATACAAACTTAATATTGGGAACATATTTTGCCTTCTCAACAAATAGTGCTTCGGAAATAGCTTTTGACATGCCATAAATATTCACAGGACTACATGCCTTGTCAGTGCTAATAAAACAAACACATTTCAAATTCGTAAGTTCGGTTTTAAAGTTTTCAATAATATTAACAAGGTTTTGTGGACCATTTATGTTTGTATCAAGACATTCATTACTTTCGTATTCACACTTATCAATATGTTTCATAGCTGCAGCGTTAATAATCATATGAAAATTATGACGTAATACAGTCTGTTGGATTTTTTCTTTGTTACACACGTTTCCAATAATAAACTTTAGATTTGGATGATTATTATACTGAAGTTGCATTGTCCAGTGTTTACATTCATCTCGAGAGTAGACATAAATCTCGTTATTTTCTAGATGTTTTTTGATGAATGCATTTCCAAGTGAACCTGAACCACCAATCAATAGAATACGATTTCCCTTCATATAATACATATATAGAGTAATGTTTTTATATGTATACTAAGTTAAATAGTTCATCATTGTAATTATATAATCGTCTAGTGAAAAATAGATGAACGTCGACAGTTATTTTTCTACTATACTTGAAAAAGAAAAGAAGTTGTTATTTCGGTTCCCATTAACAAATGGTGGTATTGGAGACATGATTAAGTTTTTTCTTTGTGCGTTGGATACTGCCATCAAATACAATATGAGAATATGTTTTTTAAAATCAGAAAATCCTATAACTAAATACATTATTCCGAAATGTGAACACATCTATATAACTGAAAAGGAGTTAGCTGGTAGTTCTATTATTCAAGCTCAAAACTATATTCAGGTTGAAGAACTTGTTAATAGTATAGATAATACAACTATAGTTCAGGTATTTTCAAATATATTTTATGATTTAAACATGTATGATATTGCAAATAAATATAATATTTCTGATATATTTACATTTTCATCTGATATTTATGAAATGAGAGAAAAATATAGTATTGTAAAAGATTATATATCAGTGCATATACGTAGAGGAGATAAACATATTGAATCAGTAAGTTCGGTAAAACAAGTTCCACATGATTCAAGACCGTTTGAACAAGCTAATTTTGATAATATGATAAACAAATTGTTTAATGATAATAAAGATGTAATGTTGTTCAGCGATTCAATGGTGTTCAAAAAGATTATGTGTAAAAAGTTTGAAAACTTAAAGTGTCTGGACATTAAAATTGGTCATACTACCTGGACAAATACTAGTGACGAACAGATTAAAAATACGGTGTTTGAATTTTATGTATTATGTAATTCTACCAAAATCATAGCAAACTGCGTGTCTGGATTTTCAAAAATAGCATCAATGTTTAACAAAATAGATATTGAGCATTATGAGACAGATGTTGTTCCATCAAAGTACTAATATATTATTTGTAATTACATACAGTTTAAATATAATTATAATATACTATTTATAATGTCAAAATTAGCTGTGAAGGTAAAAAATAATACATTTAATCACGAACCGCCTTATTTACAAGATACTAATAATATAACATTTATTAAAAATAATATTCAAGGTCAGAATGGGGATGTGCCCGTAAATGAGGAAGATATTGTAATATATACAAATTATTTTTTGGATAAAATAGACCCAAAATCAAAATATAATATTGCGTTAATGATTGAAGGTATAGAGCATGACAAAAAATATTATAATTATATCGAAAAAAATAACGATAAGTTTGATATAGTATTAACATGGTCAAAACAATTACTCGACAAGGGAGAAAATTATAAACAAATAATGTGTGGAACAACATGGTTACATGATATGTACATACGTATGTGGGACAAAAAAAAGATTTGTTCACATGTTGTTTCTGCAAAAACACAACTTGCTGGCCATAGACTTAGACATGTAATTGCAGATAATATTCAAAAAGACAAGCTAACTGTTGATATTTTTGGACATATTTATAATTTACTTCCTTTTCCAAAAACAAAGGCTTTTCAAAAAGACCATAGTGCAAGACATATCACACAAGGAAAAATATATGCATTGAAAGAGTATATGTTTTCCATTGTTATTGAAAATGCAAAGGCTGATTATGAGTTTACTGAGAAATTAATTGATTGTTTTTTGTCTGGAACTATACCAATATATTATGGTTGCCCAAGTATTCAGAAGTTTTTTGATATACGAGGAATATTGCAGTTTGATACAGAGAAAGAATGTGTTGATATTTTACATACATTAACACCCGAAATGTATAATAACATGAAAGTATATGCAGAACATAATTATGTAATTGCACAAAGATATAAAATTTTTGATTTGTGTGAAGACTATATATTAGAATTATGTGAACATACTCATGATAATAAAAATAAAAATATTATTATTTATGGAGATAGTCATGTTTCTGGATTTGTAAGTAAAACACTTATAGAGAATGGGTTACAATCAAGAAATGGAATTACTGCAGTTAGAACACCACGATATACATGTTATAATTTAAATAAAAAGGTGCTTAGTATATGGAACCATATAGTAGAAATAGAAAAGAAGCTTGGTAGGAAGTTAAATAAACAAGATATCGTATTTTTTAATTATGGTGAAACAGATATTCGCCACCATATAGGATTTCAACATGAAGATGATCGTAATAATGATACGAATATTACAAATGTTATTACTAATTATATGGAACTTATTAATATTTTAAAAAAATTAGATAGGTTTTCAATTGGTATCTGTGGAACAATCCCTTCCCAAATATATAATGGTAAAGGTGGAAATGGTCGCAATAGTTATAAAACCCATGTAGAAAGAAATGTAATTACAGAAAAGTTTAATAATATACTGAAAGATGAGTGTGATAAAAATAATATTCCATTTATTGATATTTTTAACGAAATTAAAAATAATGATGATGGTTTTTTATTTGTATCACCCGATGGCATTCACATACATGATAATGGAAATAATAAACTATTCTCCTTATTTGATGGTTTGTTATCAAAATATGTGTAATGTGTAAACAATGATTACTCATATTAATAATACTAATAAATTAATTAGTATTATTATATAGATTATACCAACATAGACATATTTATTTGTCTCTGTTCAAAACCACATACGGAATAAAACTTTGACAGGTCCTGGGCACAGTTTAATGATATTTTCATAATATCTTGTTGTCTACAAAAATCAATTGATTTTTCTACAAGATTTTTTCCAACCTTTTTATTTCGTATATGTTCAGATACAAATACGTCTTCAATATGTGCATATTTTGACGAATTGTGAATAAACTTTTGTTCGATTAAAACAGTAATACTACCTATCAATTGCCCATTCATTTCTGCAACTATAATAGTACCATTTTTTGTAATATGATTAAAAATGTCTTCATATTCATTATCATCCATATCTAATTTTGTTGGTCGAAAATTATTCATTAATTGTAAGTAATTCTTTTTATCACTTAACTCTAATTTTCTATATGTAACAATTTCCTTCCGAGATAATATAAATGATTTTATGACATTACAAATATAGTTAAGTTCTTTATCTGTTAAAGTAACATAACATGGTAAATATAACCCTTTTGTAGATACATCATATGTATTTTTCATGTTACTTTCATCAAAATACATGTTTGTCTTGTTTATTTCAACATATGTTGGTCTAGTTTGTATTTTATGTGTTTTTAAATACTTCATTAATTCTTCTCTAAAACTAGTAGACGGGCAATATATATCAACAAACCACGGAAACCAACCTTCGTATAGTGGCGGTATCATTTTTATATAGTCTTTCAACTGTGTATAATAATAATTGTATATTTCGCTCATTCTTATTGTTCTGCTATTGAGTTTTTTCATTTGTTCAATAGTAATTACTGCTTGAATATCTGTGTATTTTTGGTTTATACCAAATATTTCAAATATATCTTTTCCACTTTCTTTTCTTCCAAAGTTTTTAATTTGATTTAGTTTTAATGCAATATCATCATTATTTGTTACCATATATCCACCTTGTCCAGAACTAATTATTTTCGGCGTACTTAGTGAAAAACAAGCAATATCTCCATACGTGCCTAAGTATTTTTCACCGTTCATTTTACATCCCATTGATTGGGCAGCATCTTCAATAAGATAAATACCCTTTTCTTTACAAAACATCACAATATCATTAAGATCATAGTAACGATTATTAATAGATACATGAATAATTGCACTTGTTTTACGTGTAAAATGTGATTTTATGGTATCTAGATCTAAACTATATGTATTTTTATTTACATCAACTAATACTGGTGTAAGACCAAGTGATTTAATAGCGTTTACAGTTGCAATCATCGTATAGTTTGGAACAATTATTTCATCTCCATTTTTTAAATCAAGTGCCATTAGAGAGATAATTAATGCGGATGTACAACTTGTTGTCATAATACAATTTTTCACATTTAAATATTCACATATCATCGTCTCAAGTTCTTTTGTTTTTTTGTGTTCAGTTACAAAGTTATCTTCTTTCATATACTCGTAACACTTTTCTGCTTCACACATATCAAAAGTTGGTCTATGTTGCATAAGAAGATCATCTTGTTTATACCATTCCATCATTTTATCGATACTATCGTCTTTAAATGTTATTTGATAATATGCGCCTATAGTCAATGATGATGGAACACGTCCAGAGTTAGCATCTCTCGGGTTAGTATAAGTTATTTTATTCTGAACATACGGGTAATAATTAATTAAACGAATAATTCTAAAATCGAATGATATTCTTATGTAATCTTCGATATTTTTTTTATTCATATGGGTGCACATATTACCATTAAACTTTAATACATCTCCAAAACTTAACTTTATTTCTTGAAAATCTTCTTTATCTGGTTCAGTTTCAATATATAAAGCTGTTGTATTTTCCATTTTAGTTATTGGTACGAGAAAGTTTTCTTCTCCAATTGGATGTGATGCTAAGCTATCTGAATCTTTATGGGGAGGAACAGCTAGACTATCTTTAAACTGAAATCGAATACTTGGGAATGACTGATAAATAATAGCTGTTTCATCATTATAAAAAAAACTATAGATATCTTTAATTAATTCACAATACATTTTTTTGAATGTATTATTTGACTTTATATTTGTATAAAACTTTTTATGTAAGTCTGTTTCAACATCTGTTAACTCAATTGGACCATCATAATCATAACCAAGCTCGTGTCTTTTTGATTTTAGATCTTCACAAATATCGTGTATAGTGTCTACATCGTGATTGTATATTTCCTGTAAATATGATCTAAAATTATATTTACTGGTATCGTAGGTATATGTGGTATGTTGCCCTTGAGAACTACTTTTAACGAACATTATATATTAAAGTAAGCGAAGTTTTATATGGTTTTATACATATAAACAATCAAATATACCATATAAAATATAAATAGAACATATAATAAAGATATTTTAATAGTTAGTACATAATTATGAAAATTATTCCTTGTTCAAATAATTTGCAAGACATTAAAAACGTAATTTCAAGTTTAATAACTGAAAATGAAAACTGTGCATTTTTTTCATATATAGATGGAGAATATGGTATTCGTCTTCATCTTTATTATTCATTGGGAAAAATGTTTTATAATGAAATGAAAACTATGGATATACCAGTTGTTGCTTTAGTATTTAAAGGTCAAACATGGAGTGTATCTGAATGTAGTGATATAGTTATTGAAGTGCAATCTTCATATGGATTTTCACACAATACAGAATTAACTGAAAAAGAATATAATGACAATAAAAGTAATCCTTCTTGGGTTCCAACTGGAGTGTATACTGGTTCTGATGGTTGGAGACAAGAATATTTTAAAGGATTTCACGATGCACAATATGAAAAGATGATTGATGATTTTAATTTTTCAAATCTATTTTATACAACACATTGCTGTGGTTCAAAATATACAAATCCGCACATGGAAACTCCTGTCAATGGAACTGGATGTTTATATAAAATAAATAATCAAAATGTTATTTTAAATAACATTGTTAACAATTACGTTGAAAAATATTTTACAATAAATACTTTAAAACAGACTAATAATTCAAAAGACTATTTGTTGTGGATACGTAATACAAATAAATGGCCGACAAGAAATACTCCACAAAGTATAATAGATAATATATGTAAGTTTTGTATTGCAACCAAGAGAAAATGTTATGTTATACAAGACCTACAAGAGACAATAGTTCCAGATAATGAATATATTATTAATTATTTGCGTAGTGACAATAGCAATGGTTTATATATGAAAGGATCTATTCATATAGATAACATTATTGAATTATCAAAAAAATGTGGAGTTTATATAGGTGCTGATTCTGGTGCATCAGAAATTATGGCAACTAACATAAATATTCCAATGAAAACGTTAGGCGCTTCATCTATATATCGAAATGTTATACTACCACAACGAAATATAACGTTTGACAACACAGACTTTGATAATTTAAAAGAGTTACTTTTAATAAAATAATACTTGTAAAATATTATACAGTAATATACTTCATATAATATTTTATTCAAGATTAATGGATATTATACACTTATATACTTTAATAACTAGATAAGTCTCTATAATTGAGAAACAAAAATACTGTCTGCAATATCTTTAAAGTTCGTGTTAAGGTATGTAGGATCTTGTGTATTAGGATGTGTGGCCCTTTCAAATCCTTGAGAAATCATATATTCGTCCATATTTTTTTCATTGCAATTATCTGCTCCTTCATATTGCCATCCATCTGCTTCAGCTGTCAACCAAACAATACGTTCTTTCAATTGTTCTCCAGCACTCTTGATAATATCGAGGTCTGCACCTTGTGCATCAATCTTAATATATCCTATTATTGGGAACCGAGTCTTATTAATACGTTCCAAAACCATTCTCAAACTAATAACTGGAACTGTATCCATAGAATATTTCCCAAAACCATTTCCATCTTTTGACATCTCATCAATTGGTTTATATAGGCTCGATGTTCCACAATCTTTATGTGTGTTGTAAAAAGACATTGTTTTTACATATGGCGTATCAGATAATGCAATTTTATTTATTAATAAACGGTTATCTATATAATAGTTCATTTTTTTCTCGTTAAATGTTTCAATACCCGGAATATTTGCAGACATATAATTATATCTATGCATTCTTGCAATAGAAGCCTGATTAGGTTCAAACCCAATAACAAAACAATCCTTATCTTTGTCCAACCAGTTAAGTGCATGATTTACGGTATATGAAAGACCTACATCAATTTTTACATTTTTACATGATTCGGGTATTTTGAGTTCTTCTGTTAAGAATGGAAGTGTATCTGGACTTATGTAATTATTTTTGTTATTGTCACTAATCCATGTATCAACTGGTTTATGCCAAAATGGGTGATAATAAACAACACCATCACACAATAATCCTGCTGCGAAACTCATACTACTTGCAGATATTACTAGGGCATCTGCTGCAACCATACCAGTAAAAGTAGGTAACATATTCTCATTTAAATGAAAAACAGGATTATATTTTTTATACATATCAAACATTTCTTCATTTCCCTGTGAATAAAGATGAAAAACTATATCTTTGTCCTTATAAGTATTTAAAATACTCTCTATTTTTTCAATGTAATATTGGTCTACCGTGTCAGCTCCTGCTATTCTACTATCATTTTTATTTGGTCTTCTAACATGTAAAGCAACATTAAACTTCTCATTTTTGAAAAAATCCTTGTCCTTGTTTTTCCAAAAAATATCTTTCAAACCTTGCATATGCTCTGATCTTACAGCTAAGCTACGATTGTTATCTTTTTCCATATAATCCATTATTTTCTGAAATGTATAGTGAACTTCCATTGCATAAGGATGATCTTTGTAAAGAGGTAACTCTCCACTATGCATATTCATAATTGAGTTTAATTCATCAATATACTCTTGTGTATTATCATCATTATGTTCAGATGCTTCAATTGGATTGTGAACATAATTTAAGCCATGAATCTTACACCATAAATATATTTCAATAATATGATGATATTGTGAACCAAAACCATCTCCTTGCTGAACATTTGTGAAACATTTGAGTAACTTTGCCATGTTATAGTTAAATTATAATATTAATCTTTATATGTATATATTACGTATTTATTAACGTATAAAGATAAGTTTTGAGATTATATAATATGTTAGTTGTATTGCATAGTCCAGGACATAACGGAGATCAGTTATTATCACAACCATTTGTGAAGATTTTTGTCGAGAGTAATCCAGCTATTAATTTTAAACTTATGTTTGCGTGTTCTCAATTACTATATAAAGATATAGTCAATAACAATACCAACTGTACTTTTTTTGAAGGGGGGCATCCCGCTCCATGGATGATAGATAAAAATATTAATAATACACAACATGAATTATTTAACATTTACGCGGTTCCTTACCATTATGATATTGAAAAACAAATTATATATATTAATATGTGGCGAACCCTAACATTAGATAACAATATTAATTGCACTTATAATGGTGGAAGGTTGGATTATATAAGAAACATGATAAATGATATTGAAAATATATCAGGCTATAGACTAGAATATAACTGTAACACAAATACTCATATCTTACCAATTTTACCTGTTCTAAATGATGAAAAAACAACAGGTATCATGGAAAAAGTAGGTAAGTTTATTCATTCATTTAAAAATAAAAAAGTAATCCTTTTTTACAATTTAATGTATAGGTCGGGTCCTGAACATGAATATAGTGCCGATTTTCACAATAACCTTATTTCTGAAGTTAAAAAAGACAAAAACTCTGTTTTGTTGTTATTCAGGTGTGATGAAAATCATCCAACAGTACTTTCTCTTGAAAAACACTTCAACTTATCTCCTTCAGAAGATGGATACAACTTGATTATTAGTGCAAAAATTGCAAAATTATGTAATGCCGTATATATGAAACAGAGTGGAGGATCTTTATTTGTTGTAAATGATGAAAATATTAATAATAATGTTAATAATACTGACTATCATTTTTTCGGACCTGGCATCGCAAAAAAAACACTTTTAATGTATAATCTAAACATTATAAATTAATCCATAAAATTATAATAGAATTAATAATTTATATTATAATTGTTAATTAGTAATTGGCTAGTTCTTTTATATGTGTCTAGGTAATAAAAAATATTTTCTATACAACATATTTTGAGTATAAGTACATTCCTATAAATATCGATGTAATAGATTTAACAATATTATTTTTATTGTAATCAGACAATGCAATCCAATGAATAATAATCATTCTCATACAAATATCAAAATCAATATCATTTTTTTCAAAAATGGACCTATACATATCAAGATTTTCTAATGTTGGCATATTCAACATTATACTATTATCACTGACATAGTCAAAACAATATGTAATGTCATTATTGAAATTATCATACCCAGATAGAGCATAAAGAAGTTTACTATAATCATACTCTTTTAAACCGTATACTTTGGTATCGCCAAAATATCCTCGCGGGTCAATAAATATAATATCATTATCTGAAATCATAGAGTTACTGAACTGACAATCCCCATGTATTGTATGATACGTCTCCATATTTTTTTCTGAAAGACCAGTTTTAATATAATCATAACAATTACTTATTATAGTTTGTATATTTTCTAATCTAAGATCAATATCTACACTATTTACATTCGATACAACTTGATTAAAATGGTTCAATATAGGTAAAATATTTTGTAGTCGTGTATTTACTTTTGTAAAAAACTCAATATTGAGGTCTCTTTCAAATACACTTTTTTCTGGTTTGTAAGTACTTAATGAATGTAATAATAATAATTTATCAATAAACTGTTGAACTAATTCAGTTGTAATTTCTGCATTATATACATTTTTACCGTTAATCATTTCTATTTCAAATGAATTATTAGAAAAATTAATTACTTTTGGAAAAAGTCTATAACTGTTCTTATTTAAAATTGATATCACTTTATAATGATGTGTTTCATTTTTAAAAATACCCTTTCCAAAATTAGTATCAACACATCTTTTCACTAGTGTATTACGATTAGTCTGTTTAATTTCATTAAAAAAACGTGTCTTAAACAAAGGTGTATTAATCTGAACCTCATCTAGGTACTTTTCCATGTCTCCTATATCAATAAGCGAATTAATTTCACTTGTTGTGAAAGTTTTGTAGTTATCAATAAAAACATCACAAAGATCTTTTGTATAATCGTTTGTTTGTAACTGTTTAAACTTACAAAAATAATAAATACCAACAATGTTACCATTTTCATGTTTATAAATATTTTGCGTTTGTTGACATGCTTGATATCTAGAATATGTTTTATAAGTAAATATTATGTTTTCAGACATATCTTTTAATAGTATATCTTCTCGAGGCATAATATCACACCATGTAACAAGAACTTTTTTGTTATAACATTTATTTGGAACACCATGTGAAAGTGTAAATGAGTTTTCATATCCATCTGGACATTTTATATTGACTATTTCTACCGTAATTTTTTTACTAGCAGTTGTATTGTATTGTTCAATATAATAGTTAACAATATCATTATAAATATCATCTAAAATAATGATAAATTGTGATGAATACGTTGACCAGTATTCAAACATCATTGTAAGAAAGTTTTTATTTTCACAATTAACTAAAAACTTTGGGATATTTTTAGTCATTGGATATAAACGCGTTCCTTTTCCACAAGCAGATATAACAACATAGTCTATAACAGAATTGTCGCGAACATGTTCAATCTTCCCAAGCTCTCCTCCTGGATGATACTTTTTAAAATCTGTCATAGTTAAACCAGCCTTCTCTGATAAGTAAATACCTACCATATCAAAAAAAACAAGAAACATCATTGAACTCACACTAGGAACCATATGTATACAATCGGCTTCAACAAACTTTTCTTCACCAATTACTAAACTTAGATCACATTTATCAGAAAGATTATTATTTGACTGGTTCGAAACTATCACTTTCATAACATTAAACTTACTGTTAAGATATGTTACAAGATTGACAAGTTCAATAGTATTACCACTATTTGAAGAAAGAATTAATAAGTCATTATCTTGAAATAATGAAAACTCTCCATGAAATAAATTTTCACATTCAATAACGTGTACATTTATACCTATTGATCTCCAACTCGATGCTGTCTTTTTTAAAATATAGTTAGATTTACCGACACCACACATATAAATATTATTTACATTTTTAGACAGTATAAATGCACTTAGATAATAAATATTTTTTTTCAAGTTTTCAAAGTTCGTTGTTAGTTGTTCAGAATAAGAAGACAGCTTGTCGTTTGTAGTATTATATATTTCATCATCAGGGTTGTTGAAAACTACATTGTTATAGTCTTCAAAACATACGCCATTTATTTGTTTTTTATAATAATATTCATTATTCATAACCCAACCTTTTGCAACATTTAAGTTTTGAATGGTTTCAAACCCTGTATAACTATCTTCAAAAATAATATACTCGTCTATATTGTACGAGAACATATTCATTGCTTTTATATAACCTTCTGGGTTTGGTTTTTTATGTTTTACATCTGATTTTGTAATCCAATGTTGAATATTTACTAATTCTGGGTGCATCTTTTTAATAAAATCACACCTTTCTCTAGACGAATTGGTAACAATAACTATATCTTTATTGTCAAGTATCAGTGAGTTTATGTATTCAATCGCACCAGGTATATATTTCTTGTTTACTTCGTATAGGGTTTTGAAATCTTCTTCTTTTTTTACGATGTCTATATTGTTGTCTTTTGTATATGTTTTTTTAAGTTCTTCGTTATGAAATATTCGTTGATATTCAATGTATGATAAGTCGGGACATTGATTTTTATAAGCTTGATAATGACAAGGCTCGCTGTCAATAATAGTTCCATCTAAATCAAAGACATAGCACTTAAACATTTATATATGTTCTTAACAGTAATATTTAAATATTAATATTAAGATTCATTTGATTTTTTAAATAATTATTTCTTTTAATTTTGTTGTTATGTTTGTAGATTCTAATTTTTCATATGTATCTCTATCTGGATTTCTAGCATCATAAAAAAAGAAAGCAAAATTAGGAGGAAAGATGCAATGAATTGAACATTTGACATTTAACCAATACATTATTTCACATAATCCACAACGGGTCATTATAAGTGTATTATTTTTATTATTTGAAAAGACAAGTAATTCATCTAATGAAAAATGACTAACTTTAATAATATCTTTATTTTGATTACAGTACTCTGTATTTAATCTATCATTAATATATTCATCATTACCTATTAAAGAACTTCTAAAATGAATAAGAATCTTTTTATCTTTTCTTCTCGATTCTTCGTAATAAGTGTTTAATACTGGATAATTTAAAAGACATTGATTTTTATTACTTCTATCTGGATAAACACACATTGTATCATTAATATTATTTACATCGTAAGAAATAAAGGTTTTAATTAACATGTCTTTTGCTTGTTGTAATTTTCGTAACCCAATTGATAATCGTATTCTTCTTGTTCGACTTTGTTTTTGTAGAGTATTTTCATTACACAGTTTTAATATTGTATGAACAGGATAATGTATATCATGCCAATTATTATCAATAAATTGGGATAACCGCAAATCACACCAGTCAAACTGTTTCGATATATGTTCTTCATTAAGTAATAAAAGTTTTACATTTTTATGTTTGTACATATTAAATGTATTATGTTGTACAAGATGTGATAACTTTTCTTCACTTTTTGTAACTAATACATAATGTACTTTTTCAAATGCCATATAAAATAATTTCGCAAGTGTTAAACATGATTCATCTATACAGATAATACATTTTAAATTATACCTATCATCAATGTTTATAGATAAATGGTATAACATTGTATTAAACCAATCGCCAAGGTCACGACCATATTCTTGATGATGAAACCCATATAAAATATAATGATAATTATCATCTAATTTATAATCTTCCGTATAATAAATTATAGATTCATCTGACCACTCCCTAACCATATTATAAAGTTAATATTAAGATATATATATATATCTTAATATTAACTTTATATATTAATATTCATTTTATTTTTTAAAGAAGTATTTCTTTTAATTGTGTTGTTATGTTCGTAGATTCTAATTTTTCATATGTATCTCTATCTGGATTTCTAGCATCATAAAAAAAGAAAGCAAAATTAGGAGGAAATATACAATGAATTGAACATTTGACATTTAACCAATACATTATTTCACATAATCCAGAACGGCTCATTATAAGTGTATTATCTTTATTATTTGAAAATATAAGTAATTCATCTAATGAAAAATGACTAACCTTAATAATATCTTTATTTTGAATACAGCACTCTGTATTTAATCTATCATTAATATATTCACTATTATCTATTAAAGATGTTTTAAAATGAATAAGAATGTTTTTATTTTTCCTTCTCGATTCTTCGCAATAAGTGTTTAATACTGGATAATTTAAAAGAGATTGATTGTTATCGCTTCTATCTGGATAAATGCACATTGTATCATTAATATTATATACATCATAAGATATAAATGTTTTAATTAGTAGGTCTTTTGCTTGTTGTAATTTTCGTAACCCAATTGATAATCGTATTCTTCTTGTTCGACCTTGTTTTTGTAAAGTATTTTCATTACACAGTTTTAATATTGTATGAACAGGATAATGTATATCATGCCAATTATTATCAACAAATATTTTTATATAAGCATTACACCAATCATTTTCTTTTGAAATATTTTCTTCTTCTAATAAGAAACCGAGTAAAATATTATTTTTATGCATAACATGTGTATTATGTTGTATAAGATGTGATAACTTTTCTTGACTTTTTGTAACTAAAACATAATGTACTTTTTCAAATGCCATATAAAATAATTTCGCAAGTGTTAAACATGATTCGTCTATACAGATAATACAATTTATATTATATCTATTATCAATATTTATAGATAAATGATATAACAATGTATTAAACCAATCGCCAAGATTAAATCCGTATTTTTGATGATTTGACCCACAAGTAATATAATGGTAATTATTATCTAGTTTATAATCTTCTGTATAGTAAATTACACATTCATCGGACCACTCCCTAACCATATTATATTTTTTATATATATCTTAATATTAACTTTATATATTAATATTAAGTTTTAATTATTTAATCTCAATAATATAATCCATAACAATTACTTACTTTGATAACTAAAAATATTTCCATATTCTTTCTTTACTTCGTCTAACATATGTGGAACATCTTTAATTACAACCTTTGCTCCTTTACTTACTAGATAATCTGCAATCTTTAACTTAGCACTCTCTTCCACAATAGGAATAACGCTATTTTCTTTATAACAAATATCTTCAATGATATATACATCCTTAGCCTCTCTTAAAATCTGATCTCCTTGATGTTCAACATGTTTCTGATTCATAAACCTTGTTCCCTCCAACAAACGACCAGAAACATTATTTTGTTCTAGAACTTGTTGTAGTGCTTCTGTATCACGTGGAAAACAAGGACCTCCAAATGAATATCCTGGTCTAAAATATTTATTTCCAATTCTTGAATCACCTCCAATTGAGTGTAACACTGCATTCTTATCTGCACCCTTATTTTCACACAAATCTCCAATCATATTTGCATATGCAATCTTAGTAGTAATAAATCCGTTTATTCCGATCTTTACAATCTCTGCTTCAACTGGTTTCAAAATACAATATCTTGGACTAGACTGGACAAATGAAGAATATACCTCTTTTAACTTATCACCAAGTGTTAAACTTTTTGTTCCAATAAGAATAATATCTGGGTTCAAAAATCCTTTAATAATTTCTCCCTGTGCAATAAACTCGGGGTTATAATCCAAACTTGTGTTTTCACAATCACTAATCAAACTTTCTCCAATAGTATCAAGATATCCAGGCATAACGGTACAACCCACGATAAGATGCTTATTCTTGAGTTTCATTTTATTTAATTTGCATAAAAGACTAGAAAGAATGCTATGATCATAAAAGTTTTTCCCTCCACCATTTGGGGTTGGAACAACAATAAACAAAATGTCAGAAAAATTAACACCTTCTTCAAGAGATGTGGTTGCATGGAAACGTGAACTGTTGTTTAAAATATCCTCATATTCAGGTTCGTTTGTCTTATATGTTTTTTCATTCAAACTTTTTACGTAGTCAGGAAAAATATCAACACCACATACATTGTAACCACCCTTTTCTATTAGAAGTGCAAGGCCTAACCCTAATCTTCCTACTCCGATTACAGTAACGTTCTTTTCCGTCATTTAAATATATAAAAACCTATATTTTTAAGTTGTTATATATCTTCACTTATTTTGTTATTAAAAATTATATATTTACAACCCCATTTATTTTGTGGAGATTTCTCATATGAACCTTTTCACAGGCTTCCTTGTTTTTAATAAACTCTTCTTTGCTATCTTTGTCAAAGCTATCAATAAGTTTCTGTTGTTCATTACTATCTAATTTTAAAAAGTAGCCCGTAAAAAGTTCAATAAAGTCATAAGAAAATCCTAACTCTTTTTCGTCTTCTTGGTTCTCCCATAAATCAGCACTTGGTGGTGCAGTTAGAATACTATCGGGAACACCTAGATACTTTCCAACTTTGAACACTTCACTTTTATGCAAATCATTAATTAATTGAACATCAACCGCACCATCGCCATACTTACAATAATATGCTAGGTAACCATCCTCATCAGCATTACCAGTTCCCATAACCACGGATGGAAATCCACTTTCAGACTGAAGTTGAGAGAGATAATAATTAATAGGTGTTCTCATATAAGAACGTAGCTGACCATCAGAAAATACAGTTCCTGTATAATTACAACTTTTATTCACCAAACCAATAAGTTCTTTGTGAGTTTCAGTTTGGTCGATTGTTACCATTTCAACACCGAACTTATCACACAACTCTTTTGCCCTGTTATATGCCCAACCACTACTATGAATCGGTTGATTTACCGCACAGATTTTTTTTAAATTACTGTTTGAGAGAGACATTGTATGAACGAGCAATGCAAGAGTAACTGCAGAGTCAACTCCGCCACTTACAGACAAAACTGCACCACTGATCCCATGTGTTACAAAATAGTCGTTAAACTTTTTACATTTTTCGTCTATCCACAGTTTTGGATCAAATGATCTCTGGGTTCTGTAAGAAACAAGACTGTCTTCCCACTTCATATATAAATAATACCAAATTAACTATTTATATAATTTATTCGATATTACATATCTAATTTTATAAACTTATAATATCCCCCATCGACAAACTTTGTTTTGGTTGAATGACTAAAAGATTCTTCTTTGGGATAATAATTCACAGGTAGTATTCTATAATCCATACTCATTCTTGTCTTACCAGTAGTATTCAATTCGTTGTAATGCATACATAAGTTTCCATTAAATGAAATAGTATTGTTTGCAACCATTTCCATTCTTGCAAATTCTTTACTCCTTGGCATTTTTTCTATTAAAACTGTGTTTGTATCATACATATCTGTGAATGCATACATTAAATTAATTTCTCCTCGTGGGTGACCCAGACTATTATCAGTGTGCATTTTTGCAACTGCTAAGTTATTTGGTAATTGAACTCTAAATGATGGAAACTTTTGAACATATGCTTCAGTTAAACCTAAATATGGAAGAACCACATCGGTTATCATATTATCGTAAAGAACTTGCATTTTGGGACCATTCTCACTCCTATAATAATTATAGAATGTATCATGATACCATGTATTGACATCTGGACCGAACTCTTGAAATACATCATATTCGGGATTATTTTCGTGAACTTCATCTAATTTATCTACGTTAAAACAGTCTCTAGCAAACTTTCTAAAATCATATTTTTCTTTATCATAACCCTCCAATATTTTCAAATGTTTTTTACCATAAACAAGTTCTTTTGAAAAATCAAAATCCATATACTTATTTACTCTATAATATATCATTAAATATTATTTATATATTATACGCGACTATGTTAATTGATTACTTTAATTAATATTTCATTATTATGCAAATTATACATACTATTATTTTCTATTTCTACATTATCTAATATAGTGATTGATTTATTTATATAACTAGCGTCGTTCACATTATACACCAATATATGTTTGATATTATCTTGAATTAATTGTTTATTACATTGCAATATATTACCAAATAATATATTATCACTTCCATTTATAACAATTGTGTCTATCGAACTACCTTGTAATGCGTTATCTTTAATTACTTGGCAAATATCATAACTATCAATATAAAATATATTTTTCTGATTTTCTTCTTGATTATCTTTTCTTTGAAAGAAAATAATGTTTTTTAAATTAATCTTATCTTCTTTCATGTATTTCAATGTCTGTTCTTTAATATTTTCACAATTAAAATGATATACGCCCTTTTTTTGAAATATCTTAGTAAACTTTGTTTTTATAGTCATATTAGTAGTATTCAACCATTCATTAGGTAATTCACGAACAAAATCTTTATATTGTGTATTATTTGTAATTTCAAACTTTGTTGCTAGTTCTTGACCCCCAACTAATTTATACTGATAAACCAATGGAATACACATAGCATATGCATTTATATATGGTAAGGATTCAGCAATAGTCATATCCCAGCCTCTATTTCTATAAAAATCTTCAATTAGAGACTTTTGAAAAGTTAAAAGACCCGTTATAGAACAAACAATTATTCCATGAAGAGCCAACATATTTTTTACTCTAACAAGATGAGGAAAACCATGTACTTCTGAACAACATATTGTTCCAGGTGAGCCAACTTCAGTATTTGTCATTCCCCATGTGCTTAGACCAGTATATAATAAATCAGTATTATCAGGGATATCAATCTCTTCTGGAAAATCTCTATATTTATTTACGTCATCTTCCATCAACATAAATGGTTGAAATGGCTTTGTTCTATCTTGATTTATAATTCCAATGTCTATCATTCTACTAAAACCAGTGGATCCAGATTGTAATTTACTAATTCCAGTATTAATTGATACAGGATTTACTTCAGTTATATCATATTCTTTAAACTTCTCAAAAACATTTTCTTTTCTTTTTTCATTGTTACACGTTAGAAAATAAAACTTAATTTCTTTTAGGTTGACTTTCATTATAGATATAAACTTTCGTTATGTTTATATCTATATTTATTTACTTACTAACCTTATTATTCAAAATTATTCTTATTTGTTTACGAATTTTCAAACATATCATCAATTAATTTATCTAGGTCATATTCTCTTTTCCAACCAAGTTTTTCTTCTGCTTTGTGTGGACAACCAAGAAGTAAGTCTACTTCACATGGTCTGAAATATTTTTTTGATATTCTTATCATTGTTTTACCACTTTTTTGATCTTTTCCAACTTCATCAACACCTGTCCCTTCCCATTTAATAGTTTTACCAAACTTTTTGAAACATTTTTCAATAAACTGTCGCACACTACACGTATATCCAGTTGCCAAAACATAATCATCTGGATTTTTTTGTTGCAACATTAACCACATTCCTTTAACATAATCTTTTGCATGTCCCCAATCACGCTGACTATCAATATTTCCAAGAGTTAATACATAATTTGAAGTATCTTCATCTTTATTATCTTCTTCGAGTAACTTTTTAATTCCATTTATAATCTTCATTGTAACGAAGTTTGCCCCACGGCGTGGCGATTCATGATTAAAAAGAATACCATTACATGCAAACATATTATAACCTTCACGATAATTTTTTACCAAAAAATGACTATACACTTTGGCACACGCGTAAGGAGACTGGGGGTTAAATGGAGTTGTTTCTGATTGTGGTGTTTCGAGAACTCTACCAAACATTTCACTTGTTCCTGCTTGATAAAATCGAGTTTTCTTCATATTTTCGTTAGAAAATGTACGAATAGATTCCAATATTTTTAAGGTCCCAATACCATCTACAAGAGAAGTATATTCAGGTATCTCAAATGAAATCTGAACATGGCTCTGTGCTCCAAGATTATATACTTCAAATACTCCAAAATCAGGGTTATTTGTTATAATGCGAGTAAAATAATTAGACAACGAAGCCCCGTCAGTTAAATCGCCATATTCAAGTGTTACACGACTTTCAATATTCTTCATACGACTATTATTATATAAAAAAGATGTTCTACGAATAATTCCATATACCTTATACCCCTTTTCTAACAATAGTTCTGCCAAATATGACCCATCCTGGCCAGTAATACCTGAAATAAACGCTAATTTAGACATAATATAGTAAGTACTAATCAATATACTCCTATATCCTTTATTTTATATTTATTTTATCATAATAATATAGCAATGAATACTTTACCAGTATGCAATCAAGAAAGTACATTAAGTTCTATACAAAATGAAACTTTGTATACATATCCGACAACAAATACAGATGAAGATAGGTACACGATAGATGAACTAGAAAAGAGACGCACTATTGTTGGCGAAACCGAACCAGAAAGTCAGCACATGCCTAAGTATATCCTAGGAAATACGTTATATGTAGTTGTTTTTGTCATTATTATACCTGCAATTATGATACATCAACATGTTAGTTCAGAATTTATACTTGCATATATGCCAAATGTAGATATGTTAGCAACTATTTTAGGGTATGATGGAGGGCCTATGAATATGTGGAGATATTTATACAATCCAAATAATTTTACAATATTCGGATTTGCAAACACAACATTCATTAATTATTTAGCACTCTTAGGGTTAACATACGTAATTGCATCCACAACACATGAAAAACGTAGCTGGGAATATGGATGGGCTGGAGCATTTATTGCACTTTTTCTTACTTATCTTCTTCCAGGAAATCCAATTGTTATTCTACAGAATAAGATTGAAGAAAAATTAGAAAAACCTCTTGGTATCACACACGAACATAGAGAGAGACGATACATATTTATTGTCACTATTGGTATTGCAATGGCTGCTATGCTTATTTTACTTGAAGCATCAATTATCAAAGTTTCCCGACCTTACTTAGTAAGGATGATAAAGTATCTAACTATCAAACTTAAATAAGTAGTATTATATTATAATTATACTTACAATATAATAACTCATAATTCCAGTAACTTATTATGACTGCATTTTTTCGAGAAGTATTCAATTTTATCATAGCAATGTCATCTAAACACAAAATAGATAGTACACACGACATAACACACAGTTTACAAGTGCTGAACTATGCATTCAACATTTATGAGCGCGAAGTATATACATTCCCTCCATTGAAACATAATGAAAAAATTATATATACTGCTGCGGCACTACATGATATGTGTGACAATAAGTACATAGATGTAGATGAGGGAAAACGTGACATTGATTGTTTCTTGGAAAGAAATAAAATTAAACCAGTTGAAAGAAAAGCTATTATGGATATTATTGACACAATGTCTTATTCAAAAGTTAAACAAAATGGCTTTCCATATCATGGAGAATATCAACGGGCATATCACGTTGTCAGAGAAGCCGACCTTCTCGCAGGATATGACTTTGAACGGTGTATGTTGTTCAGAATGAACCGCGATGGTAATGGTGACATTGAAAATGCATTCCAAGAAGCCGAAGAAATATTTCAAAATAGAGTATTTCGACATAAAGTTGATGGACTACTAACAACAAACTATGCGATAGACCAACATGATATGTTAGTTATGAATGCAAATGCAAAAATAATGACATGGAAAAATATTATTGGAAAAATAAAGACCATGTAAGTTATTTTATCGTTTACGATTAATCAAAAATATACATTATTTACATTTTTGATTAAGTTATTCATTTATTCAAAGAATTTATTGATTGTTTTTGTTAAGTTAGACATTAGTGTTGTTTGTTCAACAGGAATATCGGTATCTAATGTACTATTTGTTTCAATAGCTTCAACATCACTATCTTCTAACATGTAATCCATGCTGACAACAGATACACTCGTTGATAAATCGTCATTTAATACATTCTTTTCATTATATGTTTCTACAAGTTCAAGGAACCGTTTCTTGATACGCATTTCCCAGTGATCCTTACGAATTTTATTTAATCTTTGAATGCGCAAATTAAAATCCCGACAAATCTCTTTCTCTTTTGCATACCACTTATCCATGTTATATGGAAAGTATAGTTGTCTAACAACATAACTATTATGTTCTTTTAGTTGTCGACAACGTTCATCCCACAGAGAGTTCTCTGCTGGGGATACAATCTCAATCGGTTTTAGTTCCTCTTCATTCTGCATTCTAATATATTGATTATATCAACTACACTTTATATTATTCAATTTACAACTATTATCTACGTCTATGTGTTTTCTTGTTTTTTCTCTCTTTCTCTCTTTTACTCTTTCTTGAACCGGTTTGCTTGTTCTTTTTATTACTACTTCGTTTACGAGATGAATGTGGCTTCCTGTGCACTTTCTTTTTACGACGAGTGCCTGAACGAGAACCACCATTTTGTCTTACTTTTCTTGGTGGATTTCTTCTTGGCGCAGAGGTAGAGGTAGAGGCAGAGGCAGAGGCAGAGGCAGAGGTAGAGGCAGGGTCAGGGGCTTCTGATGCTTCTGCTTCAGGTTCTGGGGCTTCTGATGCTGTTGCTTCTGCTTCATGTTCTGAATCTGATGCTAAACTTGCTTCACTTGATGCTAAACTTGCTTCACTTCTTGTTCTTTTGTTGGATTTTCCTTCTACTTGTCCTTGTCCTACTGGTGGTGGTGGTGGTAATAATACACCAGGGTCAACTATAGAAACTTCTTCTCCTTCTGGTGCTGGTGCTGGTGCTGGTGCTGGTGCTGGTGGTGGTATACCTAATGCAGCTAAGTCTGCAGAAGAAGCTACTGGTGTTCCAAAAGAACCTGGTGGAGGATCGCGATTAACTTGTCCTGTTACTGGCAATGCGACTGCTGGCTGTGGCCTTAAGAACAAATTTGTTGAGGCCGCTGGGCCATAGGCGCCTTCTGAGACAGGGGCGACTTCTGTATCAGAACCACTATCAACATTATAATATATCGCAGCATCACTTGAACCTTGATTTTCTCCATCATCACTTTTGTTTTGTTGTTGGACTTCAGTTTCCAATCTTGGGTCAGCACTTCGAGGAACCCTATTTTGGGAAGATTTTTTCTGGGGAGGAGTTTCAGGACCTACATTCCGTCTAACATCTGCATTTAAAAGCTCATAGACTTTTCTAACACGGATCTGTTCTTGTAACAATGCTGTTATAGTCTCAGAATTAACAACACCGCTTGAAGAAATACTTTCTCCTGTTGAAAACACGCCAGTTGTTGCATTGTTTGCTGACATATTAAGTGCACCAGTCATTGCATTCATTACACAGTCAAAGGTGGTCTCTTTATTCTCGTCCACTTCCCCATCCTCTTCCTCTTCCTCTTCCTCTTCCTGTTGTTTCTCGTATCTCAAAATATCGTTAAAAAGATTGAGAAATTGTGCCGCAACATCATACGTAGAAAATGCACTACTTGATGAACTAATTGGAATACCATATCTATCTGTCATTCTAGCTATAATTTCATCTGCACCATTTATTTTTTGTATTTGTTCTTCTTCATTTTTTTCAACCAAACGAGGAGCAATCATTTGTATTGTATTATTTTTCATTGTTGTAATCATAAGGTTAGGATCATTTTGTTCTGCTTCAAGTGCTACTTGACTTTTATTACGTTGACGTCCTGGTCTATCACTTTGGATTTTTTCTAATGCGGGAGAAATACCATTTATTATTTCTTGATAATTTTTGGCATATTCACTAGTTCTAAACTTTGCATTAAAAAACATACCAAGTATAAGTTCAAAATTATACATATATGCGTTGTCATCACGAGCTTCTATAATCGTTTTTATATTCTGATCTACTCCCATATTAGGTGTTTGAATAACTGTCATTAATCTGTCTGAAATCTTTTGTACAAGTGCGTTAGAATCAGGAGCATGTTTATTAAACCAGTCGTGAACATCATAACTGCCACTTGTTTCTGTTGTTATTGAAAGTTTTAATCCGTCCACATTAATAGTGTTCATATGAGGAATAAGTGTCCTACCATTCTCACTACCAGTATTACTATTATCATACAAAAACTCAGGGACAACACCAATCGGTGCAGCACCATCAAAAAGTGTTGTTACATCAATAAGTTCTTTCAAACCTGTGTTGCCTTCGATATCTCGTAAAAGCATACCATAATCCCTACTTGTCATAAAATCAAATGCATTTGTATTTTCAGGAACAGTATTATAAGAACGAAGAGTATTTTTTATACTTGCAACATGCTCATAAAAATTAGGAGTTCCTCTTGAAAAATCAACAGAAATATAAATAGAACGGGGTATAAGTAGATTAGTGTTGTTGTCTATATAATTTGTAAAATAAGGAGATTGACCAATATTCCATTTTGTAATTGTATTTTGTAAAGGTAACTCTGAAGTATTTACAACTAAAAAGTTTTTAGCATTATTAAAAATAGTAACATAATGGTCATTTTCTTGTGTGATTGTTACATATTTATTTCTATTTAATGCATCAATAATACATATTTTTTCATAACTACCATGATGAAGTTCTACATTATTACGTTGATAATAAAATGGTCTATAATTATCTATATTTTCATTACTATTTACTATTACTTTCTCCATAAAGACCTCACCTAATGAGGTAAGCCCGGGAATACCTGCATAGTCATGTCCATATGCAGCATCTTCTGTTGCAGCAATTATTTCAGCAAGTGACAAGTTATTTATTGCAGTAGTGTCCAACTCTTGGTCGATTGATTTATTCAAATGTGAAATATCAGTTGTTAGTTGATATATCCATCTAGGAATATGAAAAAAAGTTGAACTACTACCATGTTCAATCATATGTTCAAGATATCCATATATATTTGCTATCGAATGTGGTTCTGAAGAGCCTGTTCCGGGGTCATAGTTATATTGATAGGTAGTCATCGATTCAAAAAATGTAACATATTTGTCATAAATATCTTTATCTATTCCAGCTGTAGGTACAGTTTCAATATACTCATCCGCCCATAATTGTATATTTTTCATAAATCCATTTTTTGGTGGATATTTTATCTCATTTTTTGGCTGTTTAAATATGCTTATTACTGCCGATTTAAATGTATTTACATGTCCATCAGCTCCTGTACTCGAAACTTCATTTAATGACTTATACACGCCCAATATAACATTGGCTCGTTTAGCTTGGTCTTGTTCTGTTAGCCCTTCTCCTGTATAATTCTGCATTATTTCAGTAAGTATATTCTGTGTTTCGTCCAGTAAGCATAGTAAAAAGATTGATATCGTAGTTAGTTCTCTCTTCTGCAGAATAATTGTTTGTGTTATATTTGAAGCTTTTCGTGAAGACAATATCAAATAAGGATGATTTACTTGGCGACCAAGAGTTGTAGATAAAGCTGCTGCAATAAGGTCAGAACTTAAATAACACACTGTGGGGTACATTCTATTATTAGTCATCGTGTTATCAATAAGAGTATGTGCATTTCTTATCGTTGAACCAAATTGAGCAACATCAGAAATACTCTTTACAAGTAATGTATACCATAGTCTAGAAATGTAATAGGAATCAGTTACGTCTCGTTTGTTATCGCGTTTTGGTGATTTAATAGCTGAAATAGCCTTCTCAAGAATATCACTTATTAGTTTTTTATCAAGAGAAGTAAGATCAGAACGACTAATTTCGTTTAGTCTATCTACAAGATCACGTGCATCTTCAACTGGTATATAACTTTCACTCATACGCAATGCTTTCTTACCTTTAACAACAAATAATGCTGGACTAACAGTAATACCTCCAAGTTCATAGTGTATGTTAATACATTCTTCAACAAGTCTTGCGAGACAGCGATTAGGAGTTCCTTCATTTACAAACTTAGCTTTCTCGTTACCAGTAGTTTCCAATTGTCTTTTATTACTTGCTTCAAAAGTATGAGTGCTACCGATTTTAACTTCTCTTATCACTTCTGAATTAGATTGTGTGGTGGTAGTAGTTTCTGGTTGTGCACTACCAGTCTTTCCTACTGCTACTTCTTCACCAAGACTTCCTTCTTGATCTTGATTTTGACTATCATCCATTTTTATTGATATTAATTTACTATATAATAGAGCAATATAATATCCTACTTAAAAGTTCGCATTCATATCAAAAACATCGTCGTCTCTTGTCTTCTCTGCTAAAGCGTAATCTGAAACACGACTTTCAAAGAAGTTTGTTTTACTTTCTAATGAAATCATTTCCATAAAGTCAAATGGATTTTTTGTATTATATATTTTTTCATAGCCTAATTGCATACACAATCGGTCAGCTACAAACTGAATATACCGTCGCATCATATCAGAGTTCATTCCAATTAATCGACACGGAAGTGCGTCACAAATAAACTCAGTCTCAATAGAAACTGCTTCTTGTATAATTTTATGTATTTTTTCTTTGGAAAGTGGTGAATTTAGTTTTTTATAAAGTAACACTGCAAACTCGGTGTGCAATGCTTCATCTCTGGAAATAAACTCATTTGAAAATGTTAATCCATGCATAAGACCTCGCTTTTTCAACCAAAAAATACTGCAAAATGCACCAGAAAAAAATATACCCTCCACACATGCAAATGCAACCAACCGTGTTGCAAAATCATTTGTCTTGTCATTTATCCATTGGATTGCCCAATCTGCTTTCTTTTGAATACATGGGAACGCGTCAATTGCTTTGAATAAACGTGTTTTCTCTTGTTCATTCTTTACGTAACTATCAATTAATAAACTGTACATTTCGGAATGTATATTTTCCATGGCTATTTGAAACCCATAAAAGGCTCTTGCTTCTGCTAACTGAACCTCGCCCATAAAACGAGCTGCTAAGTTTTCAAGAACAATACCATCGCTTGCCGCAAAAAATGCCAAAATCATCGTAATAAAATGTCTTTCATCATATGTCAGCTTGCTCCAATCTAACATGTCATTGCTCAAATCTACTTCTTCGGCTCTCCAAAAACATTCTACCTGTTTTTTATACATTTTCCATATTTCATTATCTTTAATTGGGAACATTACGTAGCGGTCTGTGCTCTCGTTAAGCAGTGGATTTAGAGAAGGGGTTGTCTGTGAAAGATTATCCGTCATATATTACCTAAACAGAAGATTTTATGTCGGTTTACTAATTACATAGTCATACCCAGAAAATACCCCACTGCATTATGCTGACGTCATAATAAAATATTTCGTATACTTCAACCAAAGAATACTCTTTGTACAATATATAGATATCAGGCTTATTTTGTTATATAGTATTAGATGAACTTGTCTAACGTAAAAAATCTAGAAGTTGATTTAGCAAAGAGAGATAAACTATTAGGAGAGATGGAGGCCCAATTATACGCAAAACGCTTTATGCTTCTTCAAAAACGTGAAGCATTAAAAAACTCAGTAAAGCAAAATAGGTTTCTAGAAGATGTAAAACGCGATTATGATAATTATCATGAGTTTTTAATTTCACAAAAGAGAGAACAGGTGGATGCACTCGAGTATATTAATAGTTATATCAGTGATATTACCAAAGAAGGTGGTTTGAATGACGAAAAAATACAAGAAACGCGTGTGCAACAAGAATGGATATTATCCGAATTACAAAAGATTAAGAGAGAGTTAGATGAAATTGTAGGTAGTGCTAACTAAACCCCAAACATATAGTATGTGTAATAATTATTTGTATATATACTATATAGACTACGTTTTATGAGTGCATCAGAAATAAAAGAACAGTTCCAAATTGCTAAGGAAGGTCTTAAAGCAATTAGGGATAAGAATGGCACCGCGCGTCAGGCTGCCGAACAAGGTAATCAAGCAATTATCAACGAAATTAATGAAATTAATGAAAAGATTGCTCGTATCAAAGAACTTGTTAGTAGAAGTAATCAACTTGACAGCGCATTAAAGGCAAAGGAGGATGAACTTGAAAATCTTAAAAAGGAAAAAGACGAATTAAACAAGGAGTTTGATGGTGTTAAGCAAGAACGCGACAGTGTGCAACAAAAACTAAAAGAGACTGACGACAACTTACAAAACGTCAATGCTATTATGGTTACTCGTGACGAGGAGGCCCGTGAGAAAACTAATGCTATGGACGAGCTACAGAGAGAAATGATTAACGAGAAAAAGCGTCTTGAAGAAATAAATATGGACCTTCAGGACTTATTAGCAGATATTACTCAAGTAAATCGCGAGATTAACGAAACCGATGGTGAAGTTCAAACTCTCAACCAATACAATCAAGAGACTGTTGAAAACATCAAAACTCTTCTTCAAAAAGTGAATACCGATCTTAACGACATCTTAAACATGCCTCAACCTCCTGTATCTCGTATGCAACAAGTTCACGAAGAGAGAGTTAGTTCTCGTGCAGAGGCAGAGAACACTGATGCATTAGGAGACGAAGGTTTGGGCGGACTTTTCGATGAAGATGCAGCCAAATCCGCAGCAGAAGAAACTGCTCGTAGACAACAGATACACAACGAACGTGTTGCACAAAGAGAAGGTAACCAAGGAGGTGTAGAAGAGGGAGACCTAGGCTCATTATTCCCAGAATCTGATAAAACCCCACCATCTACCTCAGAAGAACCCGCTATGGTGTCCCCACAAGAGAAAGCAGTAGACGATGTTAGTCAAGAACCATGGTGGGCTACACTTAACCCATCCGAGCAAGCCAACTATAGACGTGTTCCCGAACAAAGAAGTGCTTTACGTCAAGAAGGAAAGAAACGTCTTCAGGAACAAGCTGAAAAGGCAGGAATAGAAGAGACATGGAATGACTCCGACTCCGAAGATAAATTCTATGATAATTTCAGCGAGGGTGAATCTGTATCTGGCAAGTTTGATCCCCCTGAAGCGGCGGAGGTAAACCAACCTGCTCCCGAGCCTGCTCCTCATAAACCAGTATATATTACCGAATGGAAGAATATGTTAACCCCTGCCGAAATGCAGTTATATAACGATGCTCCTTCGAAACGTGCCGACCTTGAGGCTGAAGGAAAGCGTCGTCTTGCTGAAAAGAAGAAATCCGTTGGTGGTAAACGCAGAACAAGACGTGCTGGTTACCGTAAACAACATCGTAAAACAAAGAAAGGAGGATACGTTGCTGTATACAATCATAAAAAGAGCCACGGAAGTAAATCTAAGTCTTCGAAATCTAGCTCAAAACATACCCGTCGTTCATCTTCCAAGCGCAGTGGACACAAGAAAACAAAAAAGCATTAAGTTAATATTTAGTAAGAAGTCATAAAAAACTTTAGATATAGTTTTTTATGTAACGCATATATTTTGAAATGGATATAATATATTTTATTTACACATTATATAGTTCATTTAATAACGCTTTCAAACATGCAAAAAATGATAAAGAAGTTACTTCACAACAAGCTTGTTTTATATGCTACCGTTATTTTCACTATGGTAAATATTTTTGGATACATGATGACTGGATGCACATATACTGTAGCATTCTTTGCACTTACCGCATTTGTTAATTCTATGTTTACCAAAAACATGATACTTATTTTAGGAGGAAGTCTTTTCCTAACCAACACATTCATGGTATGCAAGGTTATCAAAGAAGGATTTTCTTTTAGCTCAACTGAAGGTTTCGAGGGAAAGAAAAAGGAGGGTCTTAAAATCGATACACCCCTTGGTTCGTTAAGCACTGGCAAAGACGACAAAGACGATGACAAAAAAGATGATAAGTCTGACTCTGACTCAAAAATGACTGAAAAGGACTGCAATAAAAAGAAGGACCACGAATGGAAAGACGATAAATGTGTCAAAAAAGAGAGCATGACCACTGCATACAAAAAGAACGATAGCTATGTTGACCATGCCGCCACTGTTAATGAGGCATATGGTGACCTTGAGGGTCTTCTTGGAAAAGAAGGTATTGAGGGACTTACCAAGGATACCGAGGCTCTTGTCGGACAACAAAAGAAGATGATGGAGATGATGGACAACATGGGACCCATGGTTGAACAAGTTAAGGGTATGATGGACAGCATGGGAGGCTCAGATGGTATGACAAAAATGTTGAGTGGATTTTCAAACCCAAAGAAATAAATTATAGTATAGTGAAACTTATCAAGAGGTAATCAATATTATATGTTATTAATATATATCACATATAATACATACTTATAGCAATGCCAAAAAAATGTCCCCCTGGAGTTATTTGTTTTGAAAATGTAACACTCTTCTTTATGTTTATCGCTTTATGCGTAGTTCTTTACGTCGCCTACCCACGTATTAAGGAATACACCTCTAGATATGGAATGGCACAATCTCATGCAAACTCAAGCAATCGAATGAACAATGCATTTATGTTTAATATGCCAAGCCGTGCTACATGTGATGACCCAGTCTCTTCTCACTATGAAATGCTTATGAAACCAGGACATGGATACACAACAAATCCTCAAGACGTTCTTATGAACCCTTACGTTCCCCCAGTCAATATGGCCAATCATCCATCTATGAGTACTCCTATGTCGCACCCATATGTTCCTCCTGGACATACGCCTGTTAACGTTTCTACTAACGTAGGACACATGAGATCAAATTACACACAAGTAGGCATTCTTACACCAGGTGGTGCAAGTGAAAAAATATTAGCTCTTATGGGAAGACAACTACATTCTGGACGTTCTAAATGGCAATATTACACAATAAGCGACAATAATAATAGTGTAAAACTTCCTGTTATCAAAAACGGTAAGAGTTGCACGAATGAGTATGGATGTGATGAATTAAGTAACGGAGATACTGTTTTTGTTGAAGGATATAATCAAGCATTCCGCATTACCATATATGAGAACGATTCGCTTCAATATATTCCATATTTGTAACTTGCCAAGTTAATTAATTATAATAGCTTAGAGATAAACACTATATTGACATATAGTATAATGTTTAGCAACGCTTTACTTTTGGGAACCTTTTTGTGCGTTATTACAGGAATTAATGGAAGTTCACTCCATACACGCTTTGGACAGTGGATCCAAGAACACGAGATTAAGTTTATCAATAGTGCACATGAGTACCGCGCATTTGATAACTGGGTAGAGAATGACCGTCATATTGAGACAACTAACTTCAAAAATCTTACCTACACTCTTGGTCACAACCAATTCTCTGGTATGGATGAAACTGAGTTCGCTCTTTATATGGGATTAAATACCAACAATGTCGGTGATGCAGATGAAACATCTCATCTACGCGGGGCTCGTTTGTATCTAGGTGATATTGTTGCAGCCGATTCGGTTGATTGGGTTAAGGCTGGAGCAGTGACTCCTGTTAAGAATCAGGGACAGTGTGGCTCATGCTGGTCTTTCTCTACTACTGGTGCATTAGAGGGCGCATACTTCATTCGTTATGGAAAGCTTGTCTCTTTCTCTGAACAACAGCTTGTAAGCTGTGATAACCGTCAAAACGGAGGAAAGGATATGGGATGTAATGGTGGTCTCATGGATAACGCATTCAGTTGGATTGAAAAGAATGGAGGTCTTTGCACTGAGGCCGATTATCCTTACACTTCTGGAACTACAATAAGCGCTGGAACATGTGAAACTTCCTGCGCTAACGTAGATAACAGTCAAATCCACTCTTTTGCTGATGTTCCTGCAAAATCCGATGACAACATGATGGATACTTTGAATATTCAACCTGTCTCTATCGCTATTCAGGCTGACCAGAAGGACTTCCAATTATACAAGTCTGGTGTTTATACTGGTGTTTGTGGAACTCAACTTGATCACGGTGTTCTTGCAGTTGGTTACGGTACAATGAACGGCGAGGATTACTACCTTGTAAAGAACAGCTGGGGAACCACTTGGGGTGATAAGGGATACATCTACCTAGGCCGTGGAAAACAGTTTAATAATGGATCTGGACAGTGTGGTATGTTGCTACAGGCCAGTTACCCAGTTGTTTAAGAAAATACAAAAGAAATATTTATAGAAAATAAAAATATAAAAATCTGTATATGTGTTTATACAGATTTTTAGTGTGTAAGATTATTAATTTATGATATTTTGAATACATATTTATCAATAAAACAAGTATGTATTATTCAAATTACAGCTTTAACGCTCATGAACTCTTTTGGTAAAATATTTATGTTGTTTACGTCCATTTTTGGTGTGACGGGTCTTCTTTTTCTGTGATTTACCGCCTTTCTTATCCTTAGTTTTTGCATCTTTTGACATATCATTTGGTTTGGGGTCTGCGGGTTTACCTGTATCAGCGCTTGTATCTTTGACTGGTTCAGTGCTATCACTACTTGCAGGAGGAACGTTTGCTGGAATGTCAGTATTTGTTGCATTAGGTCCATCAATAGCATCTCCTTCTGGCTTCTTATCATTATCGGCTCCATCAGCGGTCTTGTCGGCATCATCACCATCAGTGGGTTTCTCAGCATCATCGCCATCAGCTGGTTTCTCAGCATCGTCGCCATCCGCAGGTTTCTCGGCATCATCACCATCAGCGGGTTTCTCAGCATCGTCTCCATCGGCGGGCTTCTCAGCATCGTCTCCATCGGCGGGCTTCTCAGCATCGTCTCCATCGGCTGGTTTCTCAACATCATCGCCATCCACAGGTTTCTCAGCATCGTCGCCATCCGCAGGTTTCTCGGCATCGTCGCCATCCGCAGGTTTCTCGGCATCATCGCCATCAGCTGGTTTCTCATCATCATCGCCATCAGATGGTTTCTCAGCATCATCGCCATCAGCTGGTTTCTCATCATCATCGCCATCAGATGGTTTCTCGGCATCATCACCATCGGCGGACTTCTCGGCATCGTCACCGTCATCATCTGATTTGTCATCGTCATCATCCGATTTGTCACTATCATCATCCGAATTGTCATCTTTATCGTCTGATTTATTACTATCTTTGCCCATTGTTTTTGCCATATTTGATGCACCCTTTGCTATTTTATCATTGGCGTCTTGGTTTGCCTTAATAGGGTCTTGATATTTTGAGCCACTACTACTTCCCATTTCTTGAACAACTGCTCTTGCAATTCTGTCGGCAAAATCGCCAAAAGTAATGTTATCTATATCATCATCCCCTTCACTTTCGCTTCCACTCTCACTCTCACTTTCGCTTCCACTTTCAGTTTCGCTTCCACTATCTTCATCATCAGATTTACTTTCTTCATCATCGGACTTACCATCTTTATCATCATCGGACTTACCATCTTTATCATCATCGGACTTACCATCTTTATCATCATCGGACTCTTTGGCATCAGCATCATCATCCTTTGATGCGTCGGCATTATCATCCTTTGATGCGTCGGCATTATCGGGAGTGTTGGCAGCTGCTTCCTTGGCAGCCTCCATATCAGCATCCTTTGATGTATCACCATCGGCATCGGCATCAGTGGGTGTCTCAGCATTAGGGTCGGTAGGCGTTTCATCCTCATCTCCGTCCTTTGGTGCATCAGCATCATCTCCGTCCTTTGGTGCATCAGCATCGGCTCCATCCTTTGGTGCATCAGCATCATCTCCGTCCTTTGGTGCCTCGGCATCGGCTCCATCCTTTGGTGTATCAACATCAGCTCCATCCTTTGGTGCATCAGCATCATCTCCGTCCTTTGGTGCCTCGGCATCGGCTCCATCCTTTGGTGCATCAGCATCAGCTCCATCCTTTGGTGCATCAACATCAGCTCCATCCTTTGGCTTCTCAGCATCCATGTTACCATCCTTTGGTGCATCAGCATCGGAACCATCTGAATTCTTTGCATCATCCGTATTTTTGTCATCGGGCGTATCATTCTTTGTATCGGTTATATTTTTACCATCATCTGAACTCGATTTATCATCCTTTTTATTTGTTGGAGCTTTGGCTTTTGGGGGAGGTGGAGGAGGTGGAGGAGGTGGAGGTGGCTTATCAACACCACCGCGAATTGTTCGTCGATGAAGTCTCGCAACCCGTTTAGATTTTCGATCTCTAAATGTTTTCTTCACTTTTGTATACTTTTTTCGTGAAGACCTCTTTTTTCTTGTCTGGGAACTAGTTTTGCGTACCTTTGACAATTTACCTTTAGTTAACTTCATAATAATACCTAATATATTATCGTTATATTATTTTTTTATATCTTCTTACTATAGTAGACTACAAATGTCATCTAATAAAAATATGTATGATTTCACACGAACCGGGGGAAAGCCTTGTAATGAGTGTGAATTAAATGTTGTTAAAAGTTCTCAAAAATTAAAATCGGCAGTTGTGCGATGGAAATCTACAAATAAAGGAGGGGTCATTAGAATAAATGTTATTGGAAATACTGAAAATAAAGATATAAATATTGGGTTTTCTAATATTGATTTTACTATGATAGACCAAACACGTTTATATTTTTATAAAGCTATAGATGCAGTTATTGATTCAAAAACACCAAGTTGTATGGCTGTGATAAAGTTTCAAACAAAAGATAGAAATATAAGTTTGAAATGTTATATACCGTTCATAACAGGAGAAAAGATAACACCTGGAACAGATTTGTTACACAAAATATTCGAAGAAATTATTCAATATCAACCAAATGAAAATGATGAACCTTCAGAAATAAAAGACGTAAATGTTCTTAATTTATTTCCAGAAGGAGGAACATATTATTTTGGTGCAAAATCATATTCTAACGGAAAACATGACGTCAGTATAGTATTTAACACTTTTCAAGCTATATTATCGAAAGATATGGAAAATCTAGGGACATTATTCGGTGTTCCTGAAGATGAATTCCGTTCTGTTTCTCGACTTCCTGGAAGAAAAATAAACATCTCTGACTACTATATAGCATCTAAACCTCTTATAGAAAGTTTTACATCTATGGGTTCAAAAAGTACTGGAAACAACGAAATATATATTGACTGCCATCCTGTTGGAGTAGATGATGAAGACGAACAAGTCACTGTTAAATACGATGAAGGTAATGCTTCTAGAAGACAAACTCAATTACTATTCATTCTTTTAATGCTTCTTTTTGTCATTTTTGTCATGATTATACTATACGGAACAAACTACGTTATCCAAAAATATATGACTTAAATAATATGATAATGATAACATATTCATATTATTTGTATTTACAATGAAATTATGCAATAGAACTTACTCCATCTAAATTAGCCATAACGGGTTTAACCTTCTCATTATGGCTTGCAACTGGTGATGGAATTGGGGCCATTCGGGAAATAACCTCCTGTTCCAAAGTGCTATCGGCCGAACGAACAACTGACTCACTTGAGGAGCTTTGTGAAGAAGCAACTACGTGAGTATTGAAATCATTCTCGATTTCATTATTAAGAACTTCATCAGAGTCATGATGATCATTACCATCATGTGTATGATGACCCTCAGTTGCAATAAGCTTAAACACAAGAACAATTGCTAAAAATCCTACACTAGGATGAAACAATGAAAAAGAGAGTAAGAGAATCATGGCAACCACAATTAATCCAGCGAAACTTCCAGCGCCTTCTTTCAATAGTTCGGGTGTTTTTAAGTCAGACAAAATGTAAGCGAGTAAAAGACCGCCAACAATAAGGTCCTTGCCGTGATCTAAGATAAATCGTTTAGTAGACATGTTGTATATCTTATATAGCGATAATAAATATTTCACTTGTTATTGTTTGCGCCGTTAAAGATAAATTGAAATATGAATGCTATTTCTAATATTTTATAGTATTAAAGCTATAACCAGACATACTATTAAGATATGGATAAGTTTGTCAAAAAAACTCCTTTAGTTATCTCAACATCAACAACTAAAAAGGTTGAGGTAAAAACTCCAAAGAAAAATGTCAAATTGGAAAAAATAAAAAGTACACTAAAACAATTTGAAAATGAAGAAAAAGAAACAACTAAAAACAAAATTGTAGTAAAGAAAAAGGCACAGGCGCAAAATAATTATGAAACTGTTCTCGGAACAAAGGGGTATTCTATAAGTAAATCAGAGTTTTCAGGGGAAGAAATAGACAAACTAAAACAACAACTCATGGCTAAACCTCATACTCAAGGAGGATTTTCAGTTGTAAATATTGTTAAAAAGTTTCCTATTTATCGAGAATCAACGTCGCGTATCTATATGCCTCGGTATTTCGGGGAAGAAATGTTTGGCATTGCTAAAAAAATGAAGGTCTCGACGGGTCTTGATATAGATGTTCCGTTCGAGGGAACATTGCGCGACAATCAAGTACCCGTTGTAGAGACATATCTCAACTATGTAACCAAAAACAAAACTGTGGGAGGTGGGGGACTACTAGAACTTCCATGTGCATACGGAAAAACAACATTGGCACTTTATATATGCTCACAACTCAAGATAAAAACACTTGTTATTGTTCATAAAGAGTTCCTACTTAACCAATGGGTAGAACGCATCCACCAGTTCTTACCTACTGCAAGGGTTGGCAGACTTCAGGGGACAAAAATAGACATTGAAGATAAAGATATTGTCATCGGCATGCTTCAATCACTATCCATGAAAGATTATCCAGACAACACATTTTCAAGCTTTGGATTAACCATTATTGACGAGGTTCATCATATTTCAAGCGAAGTATTCTCATGTGCATTGTTCAAAATAGTAACCAAATACATGCTTGGTCTTTCGGCTACCATGAATCGTAAAGACGGAACTACAAAAGTATTCAAAATGTTTCTAGGTGATGTGGTTTATAAGGGAGATAGGGACCAAGAGCATGATGTCATTGTTAGAGGCATTCAATATCGGTCTGACGATGAAGAGTTCAATGAAGTTGTCACAAACTTTAGAGGAGATATTGTTTATAGCAGTATGATTTCAAAACTGTGTGGATACAATAAACGTTCCGAGTTTATTCTACGTGTTCTAGACGACATGATTAAAGAAAATAGCGAACAACAAATCATGATTTTAGCTCACAATAAAAGCCTTCTCACTTATCTACATGACGCTATCGCTAACCGCAACATTGCTTCCGTTGGATATTACGTTGGAGGCATGAAAGAAGCCGCTCTTAAAGAAACTGAAACCAAAAAAGTTGTCATTGCGACATACAGTATGGCATCAGAAGCACTCGACATAAAGACACTAACAACACTTATTATGGCCACTCCAAAAACAGATATTGAACAATCTATTGGCCGTATCTTACGACAACGTCATACTAATCCAATCGTTGTTGATATTATTGATCAACACGACCCGTTTATCAGACAATGGTATAAACGCCGAACATTCTACAAAAAACATAACTATAAAATTATTCAAACAACTAGCACCAAATACACTCCAGACACATCTACATGGTTATCGGTATCTACTACAAACAAAAAGACCGTAAAAACAACCAATAATAAAAAGAAAGAAGACACTCCTGAAACAGTGCTAGACAAATTACTAGCAAACTCAGGAGTGGTCGGCGGTGGAGAATATAAACCATGTGGCGACGATAGTGCAGATGAACTTGAATACGGAAGCGATGATGATACAAGTGAAACATATCAAGACGGAAAATCGTCTAAACATGATTCGGTATTTTCACAATGTGTCTTACAGTTTAAGTAATTTCCAAGTGTAATTAAGTAACTAAATATTTTTAATCAACACGGTCAGTGCTATATGCGGTATAGGGAGAAGGATTGGCTAGAGAAAGCATCTTAGGAGAAACATCAACACCTCCAGTGCTGTATCCAACGGTGGAGCCTCCGCGCATCTTACGGGACTTTCTAGACTTCTTTCCACGTTTGGCCTTCTTAGTTTTTTTTGCCTTTTTATTCTTACGGCTCTTCTTGTGGCTTCTTGCCTTATACTCTCGCAATGGGAAGGTTACTTTAGTAAGTGCCATTAGTTGTCTTTTTACAGCACGAATATCTTTTTGTGGACTCATCATATTGTGTTTCTTATAGAGTACATCAACATTTTTTATTTTAAGTGGCCTACATCTTTTTTTCATAGAACCACCAGTAAACGCACTAGACAGAGATGAACTAGGAATTTCATTACTCCCCATATTTCCACTAAAGTTTGTAGCAGGATAGTTAACTAGATGCTGTTGACCACCGTTACTATTTTCAGTTGGAAGAAGTGTATTAGATACTGTATTTATATCAGTATACTTAAGATCATCTGTTTTACAACACGACATTCGTATACATTGTACGTACAATAAAATGTATACGAAACTTATTCTACTTTTGTAAACACTTGCCAATATAATTTGGTTGGTGCTTTATTTGCATTGCCCGAAAAATCATTTGGCATTGGTTCAAATATATTATTAAATGTCTTTAAAACTCGAAAACCATTTGTTGTAAACATTGAGCTTATTACCTCTTTTGACTTATAATTTCCAACATAGTTATTCAAATACTTATCCGGGTCACTCTTATTAGTTGTATCTAAGATACTATACAAATGATGTTCCCAATGCACGCACTCAACAATGTCATCCGAATAGGCATCATGTTCTTTTATAATCAAAATACCGTTAGTTTTTAGTTTTCGTTTGATAAGAGGAAGTATTGTTTTTTCTATATATTCATCTTTCATGTGATGTAACGAAACCATACAAATAATAATGTTAAACATAATCGGACTTTCTTCTATATGAATAGGATCGAAACAGTATTCTATCCCGCTCGTATCAAACTTATACCTAAACTCTGTTTCAAAATTGCTATTTTCTAAACAAATTAGGTTTTCAGGTAACAAATCATATTGTTTACCGAACCTTTTTAATATATACCCGTTACCACCACCAATATCGAGTATATTAAAATTAGTCGGTTCACATTCTTTCTCAAATGTAATATAGGTATCAAATATATTCATTATCTTGTTAAAAATAAAGTCTTGTCTATCTCGTCTAAGTGGTCGTTTATAATCTATTAATAATTCATTTACTTCATGTATTTTTTCTGCAATATCTAATTCATCTTTCATTATGACATCATACAAGGTTTGCTGTAATTGCTTATGGTCGTTTGGTGATGTAGTAGGCTTTATCAGTTTTCGTATGACATTTATCATTCAAAATCATCAATCTATTTATTTGGGAGTTATAATAGATAAATATAAGACAACGATTTAAGTCGTTTTACATAACCAGTATTTACAAATATATTGTCAGGGTACTGAATTAATATTGGATAAATTGATTTAAAATTATTACAGCGTGAACTATATAACTAAAAGGAATGATAGATAATGCTGTTAAAGAGGTCTCTACAACAAAAATCCATACCCCAAAACCGATTTTAAAATGGGTTGGTGGAAAAACACAAATAATGGACAAGCTCATCGCAGATTTTCCAGTTGAAATAAACAATTATCATGAAACATTTCTAGGAGGAGGTAGTGTTCTGTTAACCTTGTTATCTTATGTAAAAAATGATATTATAAAGATACACGGTAATATATATGCGTATGATTTGAATGAACCGTTAATTTATATGTATAAAAACATTCAAACTCATCATAACGAATTATATGATACACTGCAAACGATTATTACAGAGTTTAATGAATGTGAAGATGGAGAAATAAACCGAAAACCAGAAACTATTGAAGAAGCAAAAATGGCAAAGGAAAATTATTATTACTGGACAAGAATTAGATATAACAAATTATCGTTAACTGATAAAAAAGGTGTCATAGGTTCTGCCATGTTTATATTCTTAAATAAAACTTGTTTTCGAGGTATATTTCGGGTTGGACCAAACGGGTTTAATGTTCCATATGGAAATTATAAAAAACCTGGAATTATAGATAAAGCACATTTGGAAGAAATACATCATTTAATACAAAACGTAATATTTGAATGTAGTGATTTTAATACATCGTTAACAAATGTAGAAGTGAATGATTTTGTATATCTTGACCCACCATATGCTCCTCCCCAAACAGAGAGTTCGTTTGTAGGATATACCGAAAAGGGGTTTAGTATTGAAAACCATAACAATTTATTTAAATTAATACATACGTTAACCGATACAAATAAGAAAATCATGTTAAGTAATGCCGATGTGAGTTTAGTTCGTGAAAACTTTACAGATGAAAAATATACAATATTATCCATTTTATGTAAAAGGTCGATTAATTCCAAAAACCCAGATGCAAAAGCAAAGGAAGTTATAATACGAAATTACTAATTAATTTTGTCCAATATAGGTGATACTAAATCACTAAAACAAATATATTCAATCCCCCATGATTTTGCTAGGTCTAATATTTCTTGTGTCTTTTTCGTAATATTATCACCAAAATATCTTGTCTTTCCATTTTTTAGTTCTTCTTCTTGATACGCTACACATACAATCTTGAGCGGTTTTCCGTATAATTCAGGTATATTCTGATATTTGATAAATGTTCCATATACTTTTTCCCCCGCAGTTCCCGAAACCCACCAATTTGATGTTTTTACTTCATACATATAATCGTCTGTCTCCCAGTCAGGTTCAAACCCGTCTTTACGAACCACTTTTCTTGGGTTTTCTCCTCGTAACTGTAGCACATCATAAACCAGTTTTTCGCCTAATAATGTGGTCCATTGTCCGTTATTTGTTTGTCCTATCATTTCATTGCCCCATTTTTTTTCTTTTTCTTTTGCTTCTTCTTTTTGTTGGGCGATAGTTACACTTGGTTGTTTTACGATGGCTTCTGGTTTTGTTAGAGCCCATTCTACACGTTCTTTTAGGTTTGTGTATACATCATCAATCTCATTTTGGGTGGTTATCAATTGCGTATTTTCTTCTGTTGCGTGTAGTTCACTCATGTTTATATAATTGTCTAATAACCTATTTGTTTATATATTACGTTTCAATTTATATTGTTGAAAAACATCTTACACAAAAATAGAGAAAGATATTTTATAATGAAATAAAAGGAAATTATAGTAGAATATATTACAGGAATGACAACTAAAAAGTTTGAATGCATAAGTTGTAACTTTAGTTGCAATAAAAAAAGTGGTTATGATAAACATCTATTAACACAAAAACATATAAATGCGATGAAAAATGGTGGAAATATTAGTGAAAAAACACCAAAATCATATGTATGTAAATGTGGAAAAGAATATAAATATCGCCAAAGTTTACATATTCATAAAAAAACATGTACATATATTCCCGAACCTGAAGTCAAACAAGAAGAGACAGACAATGTCAAACTGTATATATGTGAATGTGGAAGACAATATAAGTATGATAGTGGATATTACCGACATAAAAAAACATGTACATATATTCCCGAACCTGAAGTCAAACAAGAAGAGACAGACAATATAATGAATGAATTCCTACAAACCCCACTAGGAGTATTATCAAAACATGTTGGAAATCAAAATAAACTAGTGAGTGAACATACTAATCTTATTGAAAAATTATTTCAAGAAAACCGCGAGTTACGTAAACAAATAAAATATTTACAGGAAAATCTGCATGAGACAGATAAAAGCTTTGTTTCGTTAGCACGTCATGTTTTCCTCGGAAATAATCATATTAAAAATGAAGAAAATAGTGAAATATCATAAAAATTGTTTGATTTCAAAAACTCTCTATAATTCAAATTGGACATTTTTAAATTGTCCATTCAGAATTGTACAAAACTTTTAAAAACAAAAAAAACGTAAAATTTGAGTTGTGAGCATAATGCTCCAAATTCATATTTTTCATAAATTCCCAGACTGCATAAAAAAATTATATTATTTTTTAAAATAATATAGGCGTTTTTTTATAGTAGCATATATTAAGGAAAAATGTTACATGAAAAAACGCCAAAAACATTAAAAAACGCCAAAATATTTGAGTGTATAAGTTGTGACTTTAAATGCACTAAACAAAGTGACTATAATAGACATTTATTAACACGTAAACATATAAATGCTACAAGTGCTACAATAAATGCTACACAAAAAAACTCAAAAACATATATATGTAATTGTAATAAAATATTTAAACATCATTCTAGTTATTACCGACATAAAAAAACGTGTTCGTATGTTCCAAAATTAGAACCAGAACCAGAACTTAAACATGAACCAGAACCAGAACCAGAACCAGAACCAGAACTTAAACATGAAGAAGAACCACAAATTGTATTTGGAAAACATGAATTAATTAATATTGTTAGCCAGGTTATTGATGAAAAAAATAAGAATACTAAACAACAACCAACAATAGTAAATAATTATATAACCAACACAAATAATACAACCAACAACTTTAATCTCAATATGTTTTTGAATGATCAGTGTAAAAACGCTATGAATATAACAGATTTTATAGACAGCATTAATGTGACAATTGAAGATATGGATTATTTGGGAAGAGCTGGGTACGTAGAAGCTGTTTCAAAAGTTATTGTTAATAGTTTGAACCAATTAGATATTACCGAGCGACCGATACATTGCACAGATGCAAAACGCAATTCTCTTTATCTAAAAGATAATGATGAGTGGAACAAAGAGACAGCGGACATGCCTAACATGAAAAAAGTCATTAAAGATATTACAATAAAAAATACAAGAAAGATGTCCGACTGGATAAAGAAAAATCCTTCATATAAAATGGTGCAATCTCCTAATCATAAACAATATCTGACAGTAACGACTGAAGCATTTGGTCCCTATGAAGCTGAGGATGCGGACAAAAAATACAAGAGTATTATCAATAAAGTATCAAGTGCTACTCGAATAGATAAACAATCACACCTCGGTGCAATCAACGATTAATTAAATGAAAAATGTTTGATATAATGCTTATGAATAACGATAAGCATTATATTAACGAATACAAAGTAAATTATTTATATTTTCCAATACCGAACAAGTCCTTTTCCATTGCAACTCGCTGTTCTCTACCGACAGTTTTTACAGGCAACCATTTGTTAAACTTTGGCATGTAAGTGCATAGCATCTTATAACTTTTGTCTAGTTTTACGTATTTGTCTAGTGCGATGTTTTCAAAGTCTTCTTCATCATCACTTTCTTCAAGTAGGTCAAGGTTTCTATTTTCCTTGATATTTCTGAAAAGTTTGTTCATCATAACGCTTGCGTCATAGCTTTGTATACCAGCGTAACTGTAAAACTTTTTGTTGTTCTCCTCTTCGGGTGCATACGTATATAAATTATAAATGTCATTTTGTATGTCAGGTGTTACAATAAACACCATGTCATGTAATGTTTGTTGTTGTCGATTATTGTATTGATGTCTGTTTTGATTGGGAATACTATAATGATTTTTATTTTGTGTGAGAATATAGTTTGTATATACATCAGGTGGAACATTCACAATCTGAAATTGTTTTCTGTTTTCATAACGGAACTGTATAAACTGAACAGGATATGGAAGAGATGCTACTTGTCTTGTGATTTCTTCTGGTGGCATGCTTCCCGATACGGAAACACATAATGTTAAAACGCATTGTTTTTCAAAATATCTCTTTTGGTCAAGTTCATAATGAAATAATTGTGAAAGACAGTTCAGTTTATCGTATAAGTTCTTGTCACGTAGATTGTTTCCTTTGTAGTAATAAATGTCTTCAATCGCGCAAACAAACTTATTATTAATTTTACAGTGTGTTCCACGTAAAACGGTGCCATCTCCGTGACATAATGATGTATCAAAGGATGTTTGTATGGCAAAATATGAGTTTCTTTGTATTTTATTTGTAATGTGACTATTTACATGCATACAATCAATAACATAGCATACATTTTGAGTTTCATAAACAGTGAACCATAGAAGGCATCTCCTTCCTTTTGGTATAAGCATTGCAATATCTGCATTGTAACATACTTGGTCGCCTTTAGATTCAAATATGTTACTCATCTGTGGGAAATATCTGACCATGTTTTCCAAGCTTTTGTCTTGAGTTTGAAGCACACGGAACTCGTTATTATTTACTTGTTGTTTTCCCTGTATTTCGCGAACAACTCTGTCTGTTTTTTTCTTGCCGATGCGGTAAGGGTTGTTTCGAAACTTATCATTTGTTCTATTTGATTTGTTCATGTTCATTTCAAACAGTGACAAAATCTATAACGACTATATAGTTGTGTAATGTAAATAGATATGTATTTTTATATCAATTTACTACAACATTTACATGAAAGTAGTAATGAGGCGTGCCATATCATAAACACGAATTATCTGTGTCATTTCATGTTTCACGCGTGACAAGTATATATCTCGTCTATTTTTTCTGGTCTCAAATGACATATCTTCGTTTCCCATTGTTATTCGTTCATTCATTTCTTCAATTCGTTCGCATATTTTAACAAGTCCAGTATAACGTTTTTTTCTTTCTTTTATCATCGTATCGCTGTTATACATAGAGATACGTAATGCAAGTGCTTGTTTTGCCTCTTCAATTGCGTCTTTTACAATGGGGCTTTGATACGCTAACATTTTCTAATATACAAGAATATATTAGGAAATGCGTTTATATAGATATATTATACATATTTATTTTGTAATGCATGAGCATAGATGTAAAAAGTATGATTTTTTTGAAGGTACAATAGTTGTATGATTTGTTATCGTGTCACTATATTTTTTTTCAGTTATAGTTGTTGGGGTTGAATAATTATCTAAAACAACAGTTGTAAAAGAAGAAGATCTGGCGGTGCATTTATCTAATAAACAATTTTCAATGCAGACATTACCAAGTTTTTCAGCTTTTTCGTATGCAGTTTCGCGTAAAGATATACATTTGACGGTTAAGTCTGCCCCCTTATCTAGTAAATAGTTAACTGTATATAGATTATTTTTGATTGCTTCTTCCATTAAAACTGTTGTTCCATTGTCGTCATAACTTCTTTCATTTATATTTGAACCATATAATAGCAACGTGTCGGGAAATAACATTTGTTCTGTGTTATTAATGTTGTCATTATATTGAAACCATCTCATCAAAGGTGTGAAACCGTCTTCATCGAATATATTAGGGTTCTCGCCATTTTGTAATAAGTTTAATAATTGAAAGTATTTATTTTCTAAGACAGCATTAAATAAACTGTGTGTCATGTAATATAATTGTTATTTGTTGTCTAGTATTCTTTATATTATAAACGAAATAATATTTGACTAATATTTATACTGAATTACTGTGAAAGCGTGTTCATGTAGTTAGTCAGTTCATCTTGCATATTATCTATCTCTGGTTCAACAAACTGATTTGTATTTCTTGAGATATGGTCTAAATCTTCCAGACTAGTGGTGTTTGATTGAGAGTCACGATTAGGTATTTCCTTTACAATGTTTTCTTCTTCACATATTTTTACATTATTTCCCTTTTTGTTAGGAATATATTTTTGTTGATTAGTTAAATTAAGTGCACGTGCAATGTCTTCATACATTTTTTTGGATTCACGTAGCATCTTTTTGGTTGCATTTGTGTCTAGATATTTATCCTTTATATATTTTACAATTTGATGTCCAACAACTATGGAAATAACCGACAGGACAATTATTTTCATAAAATTAAACATACAATCTATATTATAGTTAATAGTAGATTAACTTCTTTTGAAATTAACTCATTGTCTAGATTTTCTAAACTTGTAAAATATACGGAACATGGTGTAAATCTGTTGTATCTATTGTGACTATTTTCATTTGTGCAGGTTGTTGATTTTTTTGTTAACACAATATCATCGTTTTCATATTTTCCTTCAACTACAAGGTGCACACATGATTTTTTATCAACACAAAAATGCATTTCTACAATTTCTGCATAAGATGCGTTGAATGGTACTTGTGAGATAACGTCTTGTTCCTTAAAATAGCTGTTATCAACGGTGAAGCCATCAAGTTTGATAGTTGGTATATCTACGGGCATTAGTCGTGAGATATGATTGTTGTTTATTTGGTATATTCCGTCCTGTGAAAATAACATTTTTCTAACGTTTGTTTCTGTGTAATAATTATCTAGGGTTGGAAGTTTTGACACGATATTCGATGCAGAGTAATCATCAATAAATAAGCGAGGCATAGCTTGAATATGTCTAATATAAACTAATAATGTATGTGTTAAACCATTTAAACCGTTTACATATTGTTATCGTAAGGTATTGAAAATCAGTTTGTATTAAATTATGACTTCAAATATTGGTGTTGTTATTGTTGAGAAGACAGGAACATTAAAAAATCTTTGTATTAAATCGTTTAGTGAAAGCGACCTTTATAAAAAGTGTGGATTTAAGTCAACCGAAAACTTTAAAAAGCACTGTGATTGGAAGATTAAAAAGGGAGGTTTGACGTATATTATTTCGGCTTATGGCAAGACAGTTGGTAAGGCCATGTCAGAAAATAAGTATGATTTTCCTCCACCAATTGATACTACTTTGTTTTTTGGAAACTGTGTTCTTGTTTGTCATACAGAGTATAAGGGTGAGAGTGGTGCCCCATTGTTGGAGTCACTTGATATTGAGCTATGGGAAAAGTTGTATGAAACCTTGTTTGGTGGATTTGAAGATTTATCTGCAACAGCAGATGCAGATGATGCGGAAGTAGATGAGCTTGAAAATGTTCCGACAAGTAAAAAGACAAAAGCTGGTGGTTATCTAAAAGATGGGTTTGTGGTTGATGAAGAGGATGTGGAAGATGAAGAGGATGGGGAACATGAAGACGAAGAGGAAGATGAGTTTGGAAGTTGTGAGGAAGAGGAAACGTCTGAAAATACATCGTATGATTCTGGTTCCGAATTGTCAGAGGAAAGTTATGTTGTGGAGGCAACATTGTGTGAGTAATTGTTTTATTTTGTAAATTGAATAAACAAAACAGTTTAGATGTATATTACACATTAACATAGTATACAAAGTATATTACTTACTAGATGATTGTAAAGTCTCCTCAAAACTTTCGCAAGAATGTCCGTAACAAAATAAATATTATATTGAAACAGCCTGTGAAAAGTACTAATTTAGAGATTGGTGTATATAATTTTGCAATAAAGGAAGCGAATACAAGAAAGGTTGTAAAGAAATGGGATAACGACCATTTTGTGCAATTGTATGTGGACCGATTACGAACTATTTATAATAATATTAAGAACCCAACTATTTTAAAGCAGTTGATGGATGACTCGATAGCACCTCAGGCTCTTGCAATGATGTCACACTATGAAATGTGTCCTGAAAAATGGGATGCATTAATTACAAAGAAGATTGAACGAGATATTAATAAGTATGATACACAGATTGAGGCAGCAACAGATACTTTTACATGTAGAAAGTGTAAGTCGAAGAAGTGTACATATTATCAGATGCAGACTAGGTCGGCAGATGAGCCAATGACTACATTTGTTTCATGTATTAATTGTGGTGCAAGATGGAAGTGTTAATGGAGCATAATACAGAAATCTATAAAAATAATCCTGATTTTCGGGTTTATTTTTATTTTATTTACTTGCGTGTTTTTGAATGTTTGCGTTTACCACCTGAGTGTTCTTCAATAGGAGTAGGTTCTCTTGTGTTTGGCATTAGTTCTAGTAAGATGTCAAGTGTTTCTAATACATCATGTTTTCTATTTTTACCGTCATCGCTATCTGCTTGCATTTTATCTACTTCATTGTGTATATATTCAACTTTACGATGAAGGTCGTATACTTCTAAATCGTTAATCATTAGATTAAGAACATTTGTGTTATATCCACTGTCTACATAATTAAAAAATATGTGTGTATGAATCATATCGATGATATTACGTAACTTCTCTAAATCTTCAACTTCAAAATCTCCCAGACTACTCATAGATGAACGCTGTGATGAAACCGTTTCATTGTCATATGAAAAATCACTTATTTCGCCAATACTTTGTTCTGGCGATTGTTCTGGCGAAAAGCTGGGTCTAATTGGTCTGAAATTATGTTCTCTGTCTGGAGTTTTTTCTCCAGTTGAACCACCGCGTTTTGTATGTTTTTTTCTACGTTTTGTTGTTTTCTTAGTATAACGTCTAAGTTTTTTTGAAAACTTGACCTTTCTACTTTTTTTTTTGCGACGTGTCGTCTTGGTTTTTGAGTTTTTCATAATAGAACGCAGTTGACGGGATCTCTTTCCTCCAAAGCTTCGTCTACTTCCTAATTCTAAATCTGTCATTTTTGCGTTATGCATGGGCTTCATATATTGTTGATATATTTTATCTTTATCGGGGAAGTCTTCTGGTAGAACTGAACAAGAATAATCCATGATATTTAAACTTGTATTTTTTCCAAATATCTTTTTAATCATCTCAACTATGTAACTCAAGCGAACAATTTTTATGTTTGTCCCTTCCATAAAACGCATATTTGCATGACTCTTATTAAAATATACTGGCATGTCGTGACGAGGAATGCTGGATGGAATAGATGGCTGTTCATCTTCATAAATACTGTGTATAGTCTCATAAATTGTTGTTGTTAAGGAAGGCATATATTCAGTCAACTTTTCGACACTATTTAAATCAAGCAAATTTATGTTTTGATCATTTTTTTCAACATCAGGAGTAGGAAAGACAAGTTTGAGTGCAGGTTTTCCATTATTAATTGTTTTTTTGTGGACGGATACTATAAAAATGCCAAACATAGGCTGAAAAATATTTCTATCTATAGCACGATCAAAAAAAGAGTTGGCCGAACTAATAGAGTCCAATGTGTGTATTGTTTTATCAAATGTAATCGGGTCATATAAATTACCTATATTATCGTCAACATATACACCGTTTTCTTTATAAATACTTAGATACTTCGGTGTGCTATAGTCTATATATTCTTGTATTACTTGAAAGGTTGTTTTGTTCTGAAAATCTTTGCGAAAGATAGTATTTAAATATGACATAGTCCTTGTATCAGTAACACAACGCGCTGGTGTATAATCTAGTTGTCGGCTGAGTTGATATAAACGTGTATTGTCAAATATACTAGTAGTATTGGGGTCTAAGTTCATAATGGTTGTGCGACCATGTGTTAAGACAGATAATGTGATAACATATTGTGGTGAACTCATATGGTTAATAATATGTATTGTATACAATGAAGTGTATATAATACATATTGATTTTAATTTTTGGTCTCTATTTCTAGAATAACATTTTCTTCTTTCTCTAAACGTTTAATCTCTTCTGTAATAATACTTTTATCAATAACAACCATAGTAGAAACTTTACCGATAATACCTTTGTAGTTTTGTGCATCTTCCGTGTCTGTTCTTCCTCCCATGACTTTGTTTGCAATATTAATATATTCTTTATTTTTTGGTGTTGATATAATTTTACTGGAAGGATTTTCTTCTTGCCATTCTGAGAGTTTCATCATATTTTTATGACGTATCGTATCGATCATTTTTTTGATATTGTCCATGTTGGGTTCTTCCTTATTCTAAGTGTCTTTCTCTTTCAGGTAAAATGATTTGCGCTTGATGTATGTGCAATGTATTGGTCGTTTTGCAATATTATCTAATTGATTTAGTCCTTTAATAATTACACTAATCACACATTGATTTACCATATATGTATACAAGACTGTCTAATGGTTCTTATTCTCGTAGTGTTGAGGGAGATAAGTTTATCCAAACAACTACAAAGAATATTTATATGTTATCTGGTTCACGTGATGATCAGTTGGCAGTTTGAAACTGGTGATCGTCTCGGCGCCTTTACAGATGTTCTTATGGAGTGTTTGCGTAGAAGAAATCATACTGTAACTCTTTTTAATTTAGAAAACGATATTAATGAGTTTCTTAAAGAGAGAAATCTTGAACAGAGAACTGTTTTCACGAGTGCAAACTATAGTGCATCATTGGCAAGTATTAGTAGAAGTATCATTACGAGTTCTGGCACACCTGATTATAGAAAACGTTTTGTAGAGCATATTGTGAAAGAATATGTTTCTCGTAAAACTTTCCCAGAGCAACGTAGGGAACAGGCAATAAATAACATGAAACGTATGATGTTTACATTGTCAAACAAACATTTAAAATAAATGAAGGGAATATAAGTATATGTAATAAATGTAAATAATATGTTGTTAATACAAATACCATATTATTTATTATGGTGAAGCGCGCAGTTTTGATAGGAATTGATTATGTAAATAACCGAGACTTACGGTTATATGGTTGTATTAATGATGCAATTGTAATGCAGGGATTATTAATAGATGCTTATGGATACGAAAAGAAAAATACAACAGTTTTGCGTGATGATGGTATTTCAGGTGCGTTGTCGCCTACCCGTAAAAATATTATACAATCGATTTATAATACTGTTCAAAGTGCAACCTCAGATGATGAGGTGTGGATACATTATTCTGGGCATGGTATATCAGATACCGATAGAAATAATGATGAAACAGACGGTAAAGATGAACTTATGGTTCCAGTTGATTACCGTGAAAGTGGTTGTATATTGGACGATACTTTAAGAGATTTGTTACGCCGAACTCAATGCACTATCTTTATAACACAAGATTGTTGTCATAGTGGAACAATCTGGGACTTACCTTATGTATACAAGAGAGATAGTTATAACCGCGCCACTTTTATAAGAGAAGCAAATGATTTAACAAATAAACGTGTTTATATGTTATCTGGTTCACGTGATAATCAGTTGGCATCGGACTCATATAGTGACGAATTATCTCGTGGTATTGGCGCTTTTACAAGTTCATTTATTGACTGTTTGCGAGAGTGTAGGCATGAGGTTAAAATTGTAGAGTTAGTAGAGTTAGTCAACAAAAAGTTACAAGAAAATAATTTTGAACAGCGTAGTGTTTTTTCGTCGAGTGATAGTAATCCCCAGTTTGTTTCTATATTAAAGAGTGGAATTGTCAATAATAATTATCTAGCGAAGAGTACTTTTCAGCCCTTTGGTTTTACAATGACACCAAAATAAATGGTAGATAAAAATATACAAATAACATATGTACATTTTTATAATAAATAATTACAGGATTTCGAGGTCACGTAGTTTCCAGTACTCTGTTACTCCTCCATGAAGTGGTCGCTGAATGATAAAAGGTATACGTTTTTGCAATAATTCCATTTCTGCAATAATATAACCATCGATAATATTGTCTGGAACTGCAATGAATGATTTTGCGCCAGCATTAATCTGTTTTGCGCGTTGTCCAAGTACTCTGGTTCTTTCGTATTTTGAAAGATATGGTAATGTTTTGTGGAGTGGGTCGATGATATTGTTGTTTTCATCGCGAACAATGTTACATAATGTATCAATCTCATCATAGTTTTTATTGAACTCATTTGGATGTTGTTGTAACAGGTAATTTGTGTTTACTTCTTCATCAAATTTTTGTAGATATGTATCTAGGTCTTCATCGTCTTCATCGTCGTATTCTTCGTCCATCATACCATTTACTTGTTCTTCGTCTTCTTCATCGGAACTTTCCATGTCATCATCGTTCATATTTAATAGACCAATAATATCGTCTGATGTTCCTGTTGTAGTTTTTGTACGCTTAGTTGTTGTCTTTTTTCCGACTGTTTTAGAGACCGCTACTTCACCATCTTCATCTAAATCAAACTCGTCTTCGTCTTCATCATCATCTTCGTCTTCGTCTTCTACGATGTCTTCGTTATCGTCACTTTCTGCGTTTTCTTCGTTATCAAAATCATCGTCTTCTTCTTTATCATTTTGTTTTAGTTCTTCATTTTCAACATCATTATCTTCTTCATCAACTGACATTTTTTCGTCAATATCGGGGTCATTGACATTGTCTTGTTCTTGTAATTGAATAGTAGATAATTTATCTGAAGATTGTGAACTCATATTAATGGTTTAATATAGGTAACAACTATAGTATAATAATAGAAAATCTTTATATATTTTTGGTTCAATTTACATGAAACAACCGATAAAAATAGTAACGAACTGGCGTTATTATTTTTATGTAGAGTATGTTATGTTTGTATGTAAATTACTTGTCATTTGTTTTCCATGTAAAGTCACATTCTGTGCATAAATATACATATTTGATATTTGTTTCGTCGTAACGAATGTAGATAATTTCTCTATTTTTTTTACCATCTTCTCTGTTTGTCGCACATTCTGAATTGGGGCAAGGTATGTGGTCAATTCGTGGGAGGGTTGGGTCTAGTTTTGTATATTTGTTTATAATATTGGACATATTGGTGGTATCACTTGTAAATTGTATATTTGATACTGACATTGTTCCTGGAATATCATCCGCATTGTCTTTATTTCCACAGTTACGACAGTAATATTCTAGTTTATCCGCGTTAGTATCAGATATACTTATATAATACATGTTATCGCATGTTGAACAAAACTTCATCGTTAACTACTATATTAACCTGATATTTTATTTATATCTTTATATTGGTTGAATAATTATGTTTCAATTTACTCTATTTATTGAGTATTTTTTCTTTGTTTTTGACTGCTTTTGTTCTTGTGGATATTTTTATCGGTGTCTTTTTAGGAGCGGGAGTAGGTGGAGGTGTAGGTAATATTTCATTGGTAGAAGTTCCTATTAGTTGTGCTAATAGGTCATCCATTTCTTCGTATGTTGATATGGGACGAGGTAATTGAAATACGATAGGCTTCCACTTTTTCAAATCTTCTGGCGATGCATGTTGTTCAACTAATCTATTAAACTTTGGAATTAGTTTTTTGTAGTCAACAAGTATTCTTATAGAATATAATCCTGTTTTGATAAGAGTATCATGTTTATGATTTTTCATAAAAGATTTAATTCTATCATTTATCTTAAATATAGATTGTTTGAAATGAACAAGTGCATCATTGTAAAACATATCAAACCATGGGAGGTATAAGTCACAAGATTTATCAATTATATTTAGAATTGCGATATCAATATTGGAGTATTCAATTATATTATGGTATGATGTAAAGTCTTTGTGTTTGTTCGTGATGCCAGGTTCATTAAGAATAGGTTCATTTGTAAATAACGTGCATAGTGTTAAGAGTATACTAGATATTGTTTGACATGATGACCATTGGTCTCCTCTCCATGTATTTAAAATAGAAATACAAACTTTTCCGCTGACATATAGATTAGGATTAAAACGTATTCTGTGTTGATTTGTGCGAAACAATACTGTAGGTGGTGATGCAGGATAGTCTGTAGGATAATTAATTTCAAATAGATAAAATCCGTTCTCATATATTGTATCGGATGGTCCAATAATCATGGCATAACCTTTTAGTATATTTTCTTCGTCATGATGATAGTAAATACCATTACTTGTTAGAGGATTTTTCTTGATATGTCTAACATCTCTGGCTAATCTTTTTATAGTTTCGGATGTAATGATTTTATTTGATGTGGTATCTTTATCAGACATTATTTAACAAATGTATAATTATTACGTTGTATTATAAGTCATCTATATATTTAAACCATTTGTGGTGTATAATTGTATTTCTTTCTCTCTTGGTTGTTTTAGAAAACAGTAAATTGATTTAGATAATATACTCCCTTATATACATACAAAAGGTATCTAATTTAGAATAGAATGTCGGGGAATACAGAACGAACATGTCCAGACTTGAGAGCATTCTTGATGTCGCATAGATGTGATGGTGACCAAAAACCGACACACACGCGGATTGGAGACAAGGCAAATATTCGAGGTGGTAAGTATTATATTTCACAAGAAGAAGAGCCAGAGTTTCTAGAGCACTATTACAATGACATTGTTGTAAAGGGGGGAGATGAGTATCTTACTGAGAAACAGCTTGGTGAAGGTGGTTCAATAGCAATAGATTTGGATTTTCGGTATGACTCCGATATTCGTGTTCGTCAACATAACGAACATGATATTGTTGATTTAATATCTATTTATCTAGATATTTTAAAGACAATCTTGATCTTTGTTGCTGAGACAGTAGACTTTCACATTTATGTGTTTGAGAAGCCGAGTGTGAACTTGTCAAACGAAGATGTTACAAAGGATGGTATTCATATGATCATTGGCATACAGATGAGTAGTGTGTTACAGCTTTATCTTCGTGAAAAGGTACTTAAAGTATTTGAAACAAATCCAAATGATATTGACTTTATTAATGATTTACCATTAAAAGATACATGCACTTGGGGAACCGTTTTAGACGAAGGTATTTCAAAAGGTTGTGTAAACTGGCAGTTATATGGTTCTAAGAAACCGTCCAATTTGGCATACAAACTTACTGGTGTGTATCATATTACGATGGACGAAACCGATAATGAGTTTTGTAGCACACCTGTTGATGTAGTAGATTATGAGAGTTCGTTTGAAAACTTTCGTAAGTTATCAGTTCGTTATCGTGACCATCCTGAATATAATTTGCAACCAGGAATAGAAGCTGTTTTGAAAGAACGAAATGGTAAAAAGCAAGTGAAGAAGGGTGGTCGTGTTTTGAACTCGGTTCCAAGTGGTAATCTCAAGGTTATGTCAAGAACATCATCAAACGCAGATATGGTTGATCCAAGTAGTCTTCCCGCTATGGATCGTATTCAGACACGCGAAGAACTTGAGCAATGGACTAATTATCTAGAAAAGAACTTGCAGGATAGTTCGCGTGATTATAAGGTTAGCGAAATACATGAATACGCAAAAGTATTGCCTGACCGATTTTATGGTCCTGGAAGTTATAATGACTGGATACGTTTAGGGTTTGCACTGAAGAATACATCTGAAATGTTGTTTATAACATGGATGATTGTAAGTGCAAAAGACACTAGTTTTGACCATGGGCGTATTCCTGAGTTTTATAGTTTATGGTATAAGATGGATAAAAAGACCGAAGGTAATATTCTTACGTCAAAGTCAATCGTTTACTGGGCGAAAGAGTATAGTTATGAAGAGTATATGAATGTCAAACGAAAGACACTGAGCTATTTTGTAAATATCTCTATTGAAAATCCAAACGATCGCGAAGTAGCTCAGGTATTATATAACTTAGGAAGCGAGCGTTTTGTTTGTGCAACTCTTACAAATACATCACATACTTGGTATGAGTTTATGGGTCATCGTTGGACTTTGGATAAAGGTTTGCGTATTCGTAAAGCAGGTATATCAGAGGATTTATATGAGGTATACTATAATGAACATGTTACGATGATGGCAGAGATCCAGTCTCAAGCAAACTCTGATAATTTGGAAGACCCTGCATATAAAGCGCTTATTCGAAATAATAAGACAATTACTGAGATTATGTCAAAATGTCACACAAATGTTCAGAAAAACCATATTGCAAAAGAGGCTGCAGAGTTATTTTGGGATAGAGATTTCAGCGATAAGTTGGACCAAGACAAGTTTACTCTTGGTTTTGAGAATGGGGTAGTTGATTTACGAACTGGTGAGTTTCGCTCCGGTCGTGCTCTAGACTATATTTCAAAGTCAACATTGATTGATTATTATGATGATGATACAATGAAGCGTCCTGAGAACGTGAAGATACGTGGAGAAGTAGAAGATTTTATGAGAAAACTGTTTCCCGACGAAGAATTGTGTGAATATATGTGGGAGCATCTTGGTTCAACACTTATTGGCGAGAACATTTCACAAACGTTTACAATTTATCGAGGTGATGGTAGTAACGGTAAATCATTACTTGCATCACTTATGTCATTAGGTCTTGGCGAATATTGTAATCCAACTGCACCTATTGGTTTAATTACTTCAAAGCGACAACAACTTGGAGGAACTTCGTCAGAACTTTATGCGTTGAAGAGCATTCGCTATGCTATCTTTCAGGAGCCGGAGAAGAATATGGTTTTAAATGAAGGTGCGATGAAAGAGATGACTGGTGATTCCAAGATACAGGCAAGAGAACTTTATCAATCGTCTACCATCTTTAATCAGATGTATTCTTTGGTCGTATGTGCAAACGTATTGTTCCAGATTAAATCACAAGATGAAGGCACATGGAGACGTCTTCGTATTGCAGAGTTTAAAAGTTGTTTTAAGAACCCTGAGGTGTATGATAGTCTTAGTCCAGAAGAGCGTGCTAACAAGTATGTTTATAAGAAAGACCATACATTGAAAGACAAGCTTGCTATCTGGGCGCCAGTGTTTACTCGTATGCTAGTAGATAGGGCAGTGAAAAACCAAGGTATCGTGGTAGATTGTGATATGGTTCTTTCCGAGACGAACAAGTATAGATTGAAGCAGGATCTTATTGGACAGTTTATCAACGAAATGATTGTTCGCGTGGAAGGTGCTACTTTATCAAAGCAAGAAGTATCTCAGCAATGGAAGCAATGGTGCGAGGTTAATCAGGCTTCAAATGTGCCAAAGGTTTCTGAACTTACCGACCAGTTGAATAAACAGTTTGATAGACACGGTAAGAGTGGTTGGAAAAATATTACATTCTCTAGCTATGTGAATGCTGAACAAGAATTATAGATATGTATTAATTGTATTTAGGCCAATAAATCATTATCTTGTGTAATAATATACAAGATAATGTCCGATAAAAAAGAAAGAATAGCATTTGACATTGTGATTAGTGTAATGGCCCTTGTTGTTTTTTTATACCGTTTTATAGTGTTGGCTATACCAATGTTTACGAACGGTATTCGTGATAAAAATTATCGAGATGTTGCTCTGTCATTTACTATGTTAGTTTAATTAGTGGATTGTTTATTCTTCTCCTAATTCAACATTAATTGGGCACTTTATATTACCTCCTCTAACTCTGAACCAAAATCTTTTAATTCAACATTAACGGGGGGCACTTTATACCTAGGTGAAGGACCGATTTTAACTTTTGCATTTGGGTCAGGGAACGAAACGCCCAATGCACGAGTATATGTGTTGTAAGGTAACATGCTGAGTAATCCATGAATGCCTGCAAATGAACTAACAGCAAAGAAGGAGATAATGAATGGATAGATAAGGAGCAAAGAGAGAACAATGCCTCTTTGTTTCCATGAATAGGTAGTAGGCGTTAAGAAGGATGCCGTGATAAATACAATAATAAGTAGAATGTAAGTCCATTTCATTAGAGAATACCACCATTGTAAATCTTCAGTTCCTTGCATTTCATAGAATGCTTTTCTATCATTTGTAGAGTTGGTGCTTACTTCTAGACCGTATTCTCTTTCTAGCGCATTATTTGACTTTGATATTCTGTGATAATATTCATCTAATTTTTCTAAGCCATTAAATGCATCGTCATATGTATCTATCATTGTATCTATTTTTCCTATCTCCTTGTTCCATTTTGACAACGTATTTTTTGACCAGTTTGTTGCTTCACGTCTTAATTCGATTGAACGTGTTGCAATATATTTTTGTTCACCATTTGTGTATTCAAGGTAATTTTTTCTTGCCTCATCTAACTGAACAGGTGCTGTTATTACATTTTCCTTTTTATTATCATATACTTGTTTGAGTTCAGATATTTTCTTCTCTCTTTTACATGCTGTTCCACAAATAGGTTGTGATTTTACCGGGGCAAGCATACTTTGAACATCATTGTTTGATGCATGTATCCTGTTTCTATTATATTCGCGTCTCTTTGATTCTGCTAATGCTTTTTTCTGATTGCTCATCAAGTTCTTTACATTGTTCATACAAATCGGAGTGTTTTTGTTGCGGCTATATGCTCTCTCCTTCTCCATCTGGGCCTCTATTGCGGCGAAATGTGACATATTTTTATTATATGATGTATATAAATTACATTGATATTTTATATACACTTGAAACCTATTCTAAATGATTTATATACTTATTGGTATTTTTTAAGTTCTGCTTCCATTAATTGTCCACTATTTGATGACATTAATGCGTTTTCAGTAACTCCTGTTACAACATTGGTTCCATCATAAGCAGGAATACCTTTTGGAAACTTGGCCAAAATCTCAGGACTTTGAAGTTCAGAATTAGGGAAACACTTATTCAATGGACCAGGAACCCATGTTGATTCCACCTGACAACATTCCTGTCCAATACAAGTTGCAACCTCTTCTAATGGTTGACCTTGGAAAGGGTTGGTTTGGTTACTTGCCTGAACATCTTCATCGGGGCTTCCGCGAAGCATTTTCCAGTTATATTGTTGATACAACATGTTATCACGAGAATATGCGTCCCACATTTCCTTAATAATAAAGTAGGCACCTACTGTTCCAATAATAACAAAAAGGGTTGTGTAAAGAAAAGGTGGTATAAATCCTTGATTATTCATGTAGGTAAGAAATAATACAAGTGCAAATACAACCGTAACATACTGCAAAATAACAGTATGGTGCTTATATTTATCGCCATAGTAACGATTGATTTCTACTAGACGAAGACGATTAGCACGTTGTTCACGAATAAGACCAATACGTTGTTCAGCTCTATGTAACTCTCTTTCTACTACTTCAAGAGCATCTGTCTCTTGCGTTAAAATATTGTGAGAAATACCAACGTTCTTTTTATAATAGTCTTGGTTTTGCTGAAGTTCTGTGTAAAGATTATAACGAGCATCAGCAGTATTTTTAATTTGATTGGTTAAATCGCTTTGTTCTTCAGGAGTGAGCGTCATGTTTGAAGTGCCAGTTTGCAATTGGTCAAAGAGGCCTTTTTCGGCTGTTTGAAGACCACGAATATTATCAATAATAGTTGTTCCGCGTTCATTTACTTGTCCTGCTTCGGCAATACCTAAAGGTTGTTCTAGTCCCGACGACATAAATATTATTGCTTGTATATATGTTATATCTATATAATATATTGCTATTTCTCAAACAATAAATTATATTATTTTATATCTATTTAATTTTTCTTCATGGTTTTCATTAGAGTTTTTACTGCAAAATAAATAATAATAACTGCAATTGTTAACCAAATAATGTAAATGTAAACATAGGATTTTCTAGACACATCAGACATTTCTGTTTTATACTTATCTATTCTAAACTCTCCGGTTGCTGCATAATCTTGTATATTGGTCATTATATCATTATATTCTTTCACAGCTACATCTACCATAGGTTGATTTATTGACGCATTTTCAATAAGTTCCGAATTATATTCTTTTAATTCGTTTAATAACACCGCATATTTTTCAATATTACCTGCAATTTTATTTTGCATTTCTTTTAATGTTTTGCTATCCGTTTCAAACTGTTGCCAGGAACCACATTTTTTCTTTGCATTCATAACTTCTCCTCTTTTAAGAGGTTCTATTTCATTTCCTTTATCATCCAACCCCATATATTCGGAATCACCAAAATCTGTTCTAACTCCACTAATAACATAACTAGCTGGCATATCAACTATTTTTTTGGAACAAGTCCAGTTATTTAATACCTGTGGTATTTTTTTATAGAGACGACTATAATTTTTTTCTTCAGTTGCCCACGAAAAAATACTTGGGTCATGTTTTTTTAACGAACATTTTGGCATAACAGTTCCATCTGCAACACCCGAGAGACCTCTAGTTTGTGATGCACCATCAAAAACGAATGCATCACATTGGTCATAGTATTTATTACATAGTTCTTTGCATTTTGGTATTGTCATAGTTAATTTTTGTAGTTCACTTAAAGGTATAATATCAAGGTTGAAATAGTCACTGTTTGTATTATCTTGTAACTTATATTGTGTGATATTTGGGTCTTTTGGTGTTAACATAGACTTTGGATATGACCGGATGCGTTCTTTTTCATCGATATACATGACTTTTCCCATAATATTATCATAAAATGCTCTACTAAATCCATATTCGCCATTTGCATATTTTTCTGTCACTAAATAGTAAGTAATTGTATTTTTATCTCCATAACGAATACCTTTATCGTCTTGGAATGTAAAATCAATCTGTGCATCAGGGTCGATGGTAGGTGTTCCAAAAGCAATGAGTTCTCCATTTGTATCAGAGCTGTGCTTATAGAAAAATCCAATGTGTGAAAGATTACTATTTTCTCGTAGCTTGACAATAGCAGTTGTCATCCAACTACCCAATATGTTTTGATTATCTTTGCTTTTTTGTACCTTTTCCCATTCAGCTACAGATAGAGAAGTTCTATTTAAATACATTTGTGGTGCAACTTTGCTGACGTTATAGGCTCCGTTTTCAGCAAGTGTATAGTTTGTTTGAGTATCTGTATCATCTATCTTCCATATTGCAAAAGAACCAGACAGAGGTATAGTAACACTTTTACCGTATTGGGCTTGATATGTAGGACCCGTGTATTGAAAACTTTCTGCACCTTTTTTTGCTCCATTTTGAGATAACGCTTGCATAAATCCTTCTACATCACCCTCCAACCAGTATGCAATTATATCGCCAAAACCATCATCTTTTTTTGCTTCAAATGCATAACTATCTACATCCCATATGGCATCATAATCTGTAGCATATGCTTGTAAATCTCGTGCTGCATAATAACCACCATATACAATATACTTTTTCCCCATTTGTTGTACTCCTGTAGCAGAACTACCTAAATCCATCCATGCTTCTTTCTTTCCGTCTGCGTACCATAGTCCCGCGGTTATATTATATTTTTTCATTAATGCGTCAGAATTTTTGCTATCTAGAAATATTCCTTTTAATGCAACTCCAGGATTGTCATTATAAGGTTTATAATAACTTGTTTTTGGGACACTGACTGATGTAAAACTACTTACATTGTACAACGGTGTGGAACCTGCGTTACCATCTCTAGCACTGAATGATATATTCTTTGTAGCATTTTGCACTTTTGGCATACGATTTTTGTCTTGAACAGTCCCCCATTTAAAACAATCCGTAACATCTTCCATGTTAGGTAAAAGACATGTAGATACGTAGACACCATTTTGAATGGTTGCATTTGTCATTCCAAATACAGCATATCCTGTTTGTGCTGCAAGTTCTTTACATTGTTTAAATGATAATTTTTTTCCTTGATTTGCCACAACATATGATTGTGTGTTTAAGGGTCCGTAAGAAGATAGTGTTACACCGCCTGCTACCGGATATACTTCACCATCTGGAATTTTATCATATATTTTTTTAAATGCCCATGCAACTGCTTTCTTATCTATATCTGTTGCGTTTACAATATTACTAAGTTCGTAGTCAGTATACATTTTATTAATGTGGACGTTGCTTAATTTAAGTTCGCCTTTAGTTGGTGTTTCAGATTTTATAAGAGAAACAAGACGAGCGCTATTTTGTTTATACCGATTCACTCCAGCTGATATTTCTTGACCCAATTTATTTAATTCGGCGACCTTTTCTTGGAGCTCATTATCTTGTTCTAATAATTTTCTTGACTCATATACAGCCTTGCTTGGTGTATTTGTTCGTGTTGCGGCTTTGGAGCCTGGGAAGTTTATGTTTGTTAAAAAACCTTCAATACTTGTTAAACGTTCTTTTTGTAAAACACTCATGATTTAATAGGATTATGATATTAATTAAATATATAATATTATAATACTAAAATTTCGTTAATATACTTTTTTGCATATACGCGTGTTATAATAATTTATTCGTGTGCCCCATAATACTTCTTAAGAACATAAAAAAATATATTCACGAGTATAATTAACCATAGCATAAAGGTTATGCTTCCTCCAATATATTGACTAGTGATTAATGTTGTCATTATAATAATTACCCAAGCTATCATGTTTGGGGTAGAAACCAACATTTTGGGAGCGAATAAATATACACCAAGTGCAATTGCTAGTGAAATCGCAACAGTGAACCATATCCAGAAACTACTATAGTTTCCAGTTGCTCTACGTTCTTGATCTAGTTGGTTTTTCTGAGTAGCAACGTATTCATTTACCTTTTCAGTAAGTTCATTTCTCTCTTTAATCATTCCCAACACTTGATTAACAAGATCTCTTCGTCTATCCGAAACACTAGCCTGATATGCAGTAATTGTCCCATCCATTGTATATTTTTTATAGACACCCTGAATGCGTAAGTTAAGTGTAATTAAATCATCGCTTAGACCAATAATAGTATTTAAAAGTGTTTGATCAGGAGTTTCAAACCCTGGCATTACAGGATATGGTGGTACCTCTCCTGGTGTATATACTGGAAAATCTCTTGACAACGTTCCCTTTACTGGTTTCGCTGGTTTTGGATCTGTATTTTCAGGAACGACTGGACTGTTAAAATAAAAAGACTGTTCTGTTGCATCCGAACCGAAAGGAGGTCCTTGAAATACAATATCTTTATTTTTATCGAAAAGTTCAATACGTAACGCACGTGCTCTATCTTGACAACAGTCCATGCGTCCAAAGAAATCTATTTTATATATTTGAACATCTTCTACTAGTGCAATTTCAAAAAATTGTTTATCCCATCCACCAGTCAAATCAGAATGATATAACCGGGGATATGGACGGGCTTTTAATTGTCCATTTACTGCATTTTTTGCAATAGCAGGACCGTTTTGAAATACAGAATGCGCTTTTACAACTTGATTTTGTGCGACATTTTTTTTCATATCGTCTACAGGGTAAACTGCAAGTTGAGATATTTGTATATATGCCTCTGCTGTTGGGCGTTGACCAAATGACACGCGAATGTATTTTACCTTTGCACTTGGAGGTTGATAGTTATGTGTTTGAACACCCGACGTTCCTCCTATTTTGTCAAAATAACCAGTTTGTTTCATACTTTTATGAAATCCATACATCCAGTCATCAGTTTGAAAATTTTTATTAAAACCTCCACAACATGTTCTTCCTTTATGATTGGTTCCTAATAATGGAATTTTAACATCACTTCTTAATGCAATCCAATCTTCATTTGTTGATACAAACATATTTTCATAATCCACCATACCATTGTTCGTTTTCTTTGAACCAAATAATGCCAATACTAATGCAGCAGGTCCGCCTGTATTTTGTACACGAACTGTAATAATATTTGAACCTTGATGTATAAATCTACTCATTGAGAACGCTATTTTTTTTGGTCTTCCTCCCCAACCACCGCGAATTGTTGTTGTTACCTGTAAACCATTTATATAAACATCACATGCGTCATCCGCATAGCCAGTAAGAAATCCGCTGGAGTTGCAATCTACAAGTTGGTCTCCGCTTACAAAAAATACTTGCATAAATACATAATATCCAGTTGAAGCCATACCACCATCGTCTTCCTGTAAATTAATATGGTTCTTGGTGTTCCATTCTCCGTGAGGATACCAGATTGACTTAGGAACGTTTTCAATTGTAAAAGCGCTGTAAATTCCGTATGTATTATTGCCCCATACTTTACTGTATTTCAGCGAAGAACCCCAAATAGTTTTTTTTGTCGGATTTCCAACAGTGCTTGACGATAATTCTGGTGTAAGCACACCTACGTACAAGTACATGTCTTGGCCCCATCCTATACCGGTGATATCTAGACGTTTAACAGTTATTCTATTATTATTTATACTCACAGAAAAACGGTCGTTATAATGTGTTCTACCTTTTGAGTTCATACCTTGATATCCTTGAGCTCCATTATTACCGCGACTCCATGGGCTAATTGACTTAGCTATCTTCATTGGTCCAGATACATAATTTATCGTAACCGTTTTTTCGCTTGAACCATAACTCTTAGATAAGTTACCAATCCTGACTAGTGTTTTTTTCCAAGAAACGCTAGCCGATTGACGTTTACAATTAGCGGTTCCATTAATTCCCATGATAATTCTTCTACCATCATAATGTATTGCGTCGACAACCTGGACTTGCTTTGTATGACCTGCTCCCTCTGAAGTTAACAAACCAATTTTATCTTTAATAGAACCATTATAAGTTCCGTTTACTGTCATAAGATCTCGTCTATTTTTTTCATATAATGCCAATACTTTATTATCATAATCAGAATCGTGTGATGCAGCATAGTCTAGTCGTCGTTTTTTAGATGTTGTCATTTCTTGTTTAATTGTTTTTACAAGAGTTTCGCGTTCAGTTTTTGTTTTTTCCCAAGCATCAAGGGCTGTATTATATTCTGTTACTGCAGTATCATAATCAGTGTTTAAAGTTCCCTGTTCATCTTTCCATGCTTTTTGTTCTTGTAAAACCTGATTTCTTACTTCGTCTTCACCTCCGTAATTAAAGTTGTTATATTTTCGCATTTGTTCGTCCCACGAAGCTTTACGTTGTGCGTTTTGTTCGTTAGCCAAATCTACATATTTATCGTAATACTCGGTCATTAATTCCATATACTGCTTAAGCTTTTCATCAAACTCTTTTTGTAATGGATTTATTTGGTTTCTGTATGATTTGTCTGTATTTTGAAACCTTGTTTGTAGTTTTTGGTCAATTGGCCTTTGCTGGTTGACATAAGCCAATGACTTTTGCAAGTTCTCCTCATCTTGTTTTATCTCAATAACACTTGACATATATAATTATTATTTACTTATATACAATAGTTATAGATAATTCTTATTAAATATTTCACATTGTTTATGATACAATATGAAATATAAATCAGTAAATAATGGTAATTAATTTCGGTCTACAACGTGCTTAACTAGATAAGTTCCAATCATACTAACAAGAATTAACCATATCAAGAACATGGGTGCAGTTCCCATATGTTCAGTAACATACACTACAAGGAAAATAATGGTTCCAATTAAAATAGTATTAAAAACATCAGTAGTGCTTGATGGTAGTAGGTATGACTTAGTTGCGAAAATTATTACAAGACCACAAATAAGCAACCATATTGACTGTCGGAAACGTTCCATTTCTGCATATCTCTGCGAGTTTATCATACTTCCTTTTATTTGGCCATGTTGTTTTAGTAAGTTTGCACTATTATCACGTTCATTTTTTAACATCGTAGTACGTCCAATCATTTCTGTTTTAAAATCGGCTTCTACATTGTTACCATATGCGTTTGGCGAACCATTAACCTGTCTGTTAATAATATCATCTAAGTTTTTATTTGCGTTCATATATGCTACATAGCTAGGCGTGCTTTCCGTAACAGGAATATTTTTTTGCGTCAAATCACTATACATTCTATTTCGGGTATCAGCATAGACTTGTAATGCACGACGATATTCTTGATTATCTAGTTGATTACTTGCCATTAATTTATTGACTAAATAGTATGGTATATATTATGTATAGAAAATGCATAATATAAATGTCAGTTAATTATTTATTTAATTTAACTAGGCAGAATAGAAACCTTATTATTTATTATATCTTTTGCAAATACAAAATAAATTACAGTACATGTCATAATAATACCGATAATTAAGAAAAAATTCGAGGCATATTGTAGTTTATATGTGTCTGTCATATTTTTTCTAAGACCACCTGATCCAGAGTTTGCAGCATCAATAGCCCGAAGTTTTTCTTTTAATTCATATTCAATAAGTTCTTGTTCGTCAATTGCATCAACATATTTTTGATTTCTGTCTGAAATTGTTCCTAGTTCATTCGTAATATCGTTTTTAAGCTCAAATAATTTCGACTGTACGCCATGAATATTATCTAAAACTGACTCGTATCTGGTTTGATATTCTGTAATATTGGGGTTTAGTTTTGTATTCATATATGCATCTACTATTGGTGATAATTTCACATTAAAAGTTGACTGAATATCCGTTCTTTTTTGTCGGTAAACATATGGATAAGTAGGAAGCTCTATGCTTGACATATTTATATTTGAAATCTATATATTGTTAGTACATTATAGTTTTAATGCCTATACACATATACGATAATAAACACCTGTAATAGATGTTTTGCTTGGACGAATAATCTCGCAAATATCTCCAGGACGCATACCAATTGCTAATGCAATCGGGTCAAATCTTGAAATATCAGGAAACTCTGTTACTTTGTTAATATTGAAACGCTTTTTTACATCAATAATTTCATTGTCTTTGATAATACGATGTGGTGGAACAATACTATGTTCTAGAATATTGTATTGAAGACGCTTAATGTTAAGTATAATTACAAAATATCCATCCTTTTCCCATATATGACGCAATGCATTAATAATTGTATCATGCGGGTCATCTTTTGTAACAAGTACTAGTGTATCATCCTTAGTAAGAAGTTCCTCTACATTAAACAGGTCTTCGATAATATCGTGGATATATGCAGGACGTAAAGCCTTGTCTATATGAAAGTTTACATATGTTTTTCTAATTTTAACATCTTCGTCTTTGGAACTATCAAATAACATATCTAGTTGATTGTTACTATATTTCGCATTTGTTTCTGTCATACTATTATGTTCATATTCGCTTATATCGTAACCTTGTTTTTCCATTAATTGGACAAGAGTTTTGCGAGATTTGAATATTGACGAAATAAGATTACTTGTGTTCTGCATCGTTCGGTTTGTAAAGTATCTACTACTATACTATTAGTTAGTATTAATATTATTCTATATCAATACTAACAATATATTCAATTTATGATTTGGTTCACTTAACTTGTATCAAATGATATTTTTTTCATTCCCCCACTAGATATATTTTCATTTTTTGTTTCAGAATCTTCATTATCTTTGTCGTCATTCTTTTCTGATGTATCTATTTTTAAAATACTTACAGGCTCAGTGTTGACGGATTGGCTTAATTCTTTTTCACTTTCTTTTTGTGTATTTTCTAAGCGATCTGTGCTTATTTTTAACATTGTTTCTTTCTTCTCGCGGTCACTCGCTTCTTGCTTTCTACGACTGACTTCCTCTTCATTTTCCATCATTGAAACTGCCTTCATTAACTTTACCTTATCTGCTTCGGGGAGTTTATCGAACTGTATTTGAACATTGGGGTCTTTAATTACAGATGGTGCATCTGTTTTGTCTTGTTGCTCTACAGTTAAATCACTTGACGACATAGAAAACTTAGATATGTCTGGCATTTCGTCATTTTCTACTGCACCGTTATATTCTTTATCTGTTGAATCAACTGCATAAGCAGGAGAGTATGGTGAATATCCAGGAGAGTCGGGAGGATTTATGGGTGATGTTGGTGCGTAATCGGGTGGATTATCTGGTGATTTTGGTTGGAAAGAACCGTTTGAGTTTTTGGAATCTAATTGAAGATATTCAATGTCATCATTATCTTTTCCTGTTATTTCTTTACTAAGTGACGGAGCTATTGCTTGTGATGTGATATTATTGTTAAGAACTGGAGTATTTAAGTCTCTGTTTTCACTTGGTTGTTCACTAATAACATTTCTTAGGTTATTTCTCATAACATTTCGTAGTTTATCATAGATACGATTGATGTCTGAGTTGTCACGTAATAATTTATTTACGTTGTCGGAATAAGACATACTCAATAAGTGGTCTATGTTATCACTTGTTACAACTTTCATGTGAATATTCATTACTTGAAGTTCGTGCATAAGAAGCTTGAACGAATATGGAACCCGAACAATACTAAAAGAACGACCGTAATAACTTATTTTGTCTAAAGTGACGTTACCATCAATAGATGTTTTGAATGGTAATGGACCATCTGCATGAGGACTGAGCATTATATTAGCTTCAGGATTATATGCAGCAATTGCACCGGTTTTATTACAAATAGCCATGCGATACTCATCTGCTCGTTTCATAAAAGCATCATTCAAGAATGCCGATGCACCATGGGCCATAATACCATCACGTTCCATTTCTCCTATACGTAGACCTCCGTCATTTGCGCGACCTTGATTTGGCTGGCGTGTCATAAACACTTTCTTTCCACTAGGACGAGAGTTGATTTTATCTTTGACCATGTGTTTTAAACGCATGTAGTATGTAGGTCCAATAAAGATATTTGCGTTTAACTGTTGACCAGTAAATCCACTATATAATATTTGATTTCCAGAGGAATGATACCCATTATCTACAAGAACCTTTCCAAAAGCTTCTGTATTAGCACCTTTCATTGTGAAAGCAGTGCAATCACCAAACGCTCCAAGATTTGCAGCTGCTTTACCAATTAATGCTTCAAGAAGTTGACCGAGTGTCATACGAGAAGGAATTGCATGAGGATTAATAATTAAGTCGGGAACAGTTCCGTCACTTGCATAAGGCATGTCTTTTTCAGGAATAATAAGACCAATTGTTCCTTTTTGTCCAGCACGCGATGCCATCTTATCACCAATAGCTGGAATACGTTCTTCTCTCACTCTTACCTTTGCAATACGGGTTCCTTCTTCGCCATCGGTCATAAATGATTTATCAACAATACCCAACTGTCCTTTCTTGGGAAATACAGATGAGTCAAGTGCACTTTGGTCAATATCAGCGGATACTGTAATACGACCAATTACTGCGCGTTTATCATGCATTTCAGTCTCTTCGCGGATAAGACCAAACTCGTCTAACGAATCGTAATCATACTCCTTTTTAATACCATTTACTTCGGGCATCTTTAATACATCTGCAAATCTCATATCACTTCCTTGAGCGTTACGTTTTGTGCTTTCTTCGCGCGCTTCATACATTGAAAAATATGTTGTGCGGAATAATCCACGTTCAATGGCACCTTGATTAATTAAAATAGCATCTTCTACATTATAACCAGTGTATGACATAATCGCAACAATAGCATTTGCACCATAAGGCGCTTCTTCATTATTGATATATTTCAAATATCTAGACTTTACAAGTGGCACGTTGCCATAGTTAAGAACGACCCCCATTTTATCGATACGATTTTGAAAGTTTGAATGATACATTGAAACTGCTTGCTTTGTTTGTCCACATGAAAATGCATTACGCGTGGAAGGGTTCTGTTCTGGAAAAATAATAGAGTTTCCAAGAACACCAAGAATAAGTGATGGATGAATTTCAAGATGAGTGTATTGTTTTGTTTTTCGCAAATCATCGGACATAGTTGCAATTAGATGCGTGTTTTCTTCGGAAGAATCAAGATAATCAACTACCGACATTTTATCTTTAAACAAACGATGCAGTTCCTCTAAGTTAAGGCTTTCCATTTGTTTCACCACAGACGGGTACATTTTTGATACTTCATAATAATTATCATTATTAATACCTTTGTATAATTCATCTTTTTCGTGAAATCCATTTACAACGTTTTCCCATGTGTAAGAACCATCGTGTAAAAGTTTAAGTGTTGACTTACTGCTATAACTTAATATGCCATTATCAATATAATATAGAGGACGGGTTAAACGTCCACTATCAGTGTATATATAAAGCTCATTTGTATTGTAAGAAAATGAAATACTATTGTATGCAGGAAGAACTCCAATACGACGACACAGCTTAAACTTATCCATTACCTCAAGAGGATTATCAAGAACACCACACCATTGTCCATTAACAAATATCTTCGTAAAAGATGCAATCGTTTTAGAGTTACATTCAGAAAGTAGTTTCATTCCTGTATGCATACGCAACCATGATTTCATTGGCACAGCAGATGTTCCACTTGTTACATAAGTAGAAATCGCCATATATTTGTGTAAACCACAATTACCTCCATCAGGTGTATCTACCGGGTCAATAAAGCCCCATTGACTTCCATGTAAAAGACGAGGACCAGTTACTTTTGCAGTAGAGTCTAGGGGAAGAACGAGTTTTCGCATATGACATAGTGCAGATAGGTTTGATAAACGATTTAAATCTTGTAGGGCTCCAACCTTTAGTGATTGTTCCGTAGCACCCCACTTTCCTTTAAATGCATCGCGAATACCTTTTACAAGGATAGTAGGTTTGAAAAAGTTTGTATGATTATCTTCAATTAGACTTGTAAAGTTTTGTTTATAATCAATAACCTTCTCATTTTCTTTCTCCTTAACACTCTTAGACTTTTTCTTTTTGTATTCCTTATCGTGATAATAAAACTCTTTATCAATTGCTTGTTCAACTCGCTTTTTAAACTCAAGATAATATTCACGAACAAGTTGGTAAATAAGTGTTCCAGATAACTCAACGCGTTTATACATAAAATTATCTCTATCTGTAGGTTGGTCAATATTTCTATACACACGTAGTAGTTTGTATACCATATGGCCTAAAAAATAAGACTTATCGATAAAGTTTGATGTACCAATATGTGGTAAGAAATAATCCATTAAAATCTCCAACACACCATTTACAGTTCCGCGCTTTGTAAACTCTTTGATGTAATTAATTGCAGACTGTTGTGTAAATATATTTCCTGCATCATGAATAGATGGAATAAAATCATCAACAAGCTGACTGTTTGTGTCTAAGTCTAAAATACAGTGGCGAATTATGTCTTTATCGCTTTCAACCCCGAGAGCTCTCATGACAATAAATATTGGTATATTTATTCTTACGTTGGGTATTTCGACTACGATGTTCAAGTTTGTGTATCGAGAAGATTCGCGAACAATATGAACTTTTGTAGCTCTAATTGGTTTTGAAGGGTCTTCAGAAACAGACCTAATTTCTGTGCTATATAGATAAAGACTATCGCTATTTTGCTTTTTTATGTATAACACATTGTCTGCGAATTTTTCTTGACATACAAGAGCCTTTTCTTTTCCATCGATAATAAAATAACCACCTTTGTCATGTTTACATTCTCCCATTGAAAATCTACTTGTCTCAGGTAAAGATTTTAAGATACACATATTTGAGTGAAGCATAACTGGCATTTTACATAGATATACTTTCTCGATAAGCATTTCTTTTTCTTTACGTTCACCGTTTTCATAAAATACAAACTCAACCTGAATATCATAATGAATATTTATACCATATGTCATATTTCGCAGTCTTGCGACATTTGGATACATATACTCGGGGTTAATAGCTTCATCATCGTCGTAGATTACAGGTTTACTATAATAAACACGGTCGCCTTCTTTTCCGCCCATATAAATAAAACATTCAAACGGTAATTCATCGTCTTGTTCATTTTTCTTTTCAAGAAACCGAAATGGATTATTATCCTTAAATATCTTTTTTAAATCTTTTTCAAAAAAAGCATTATATGAATCAAGATGATGTGCTACCAAATTATATGGATTTTCTTGAAAGTATTTGTCTATAACGCTCCATGCAATATTTTCCATAATAGTATTCTATAATATATAGTTTTTATATTTTATTGTATGTAATTAAACGTGTTACGATGTATTACATACTGAATTATCATGTCATATTATTGTTGTCTATAAACTTAGATACGAATAATTTTGCCACCAGTCAACATAAGAATACCAAGAATGACAAAAAGTAGAATAAAAGGAAAAAGCACTAACAACCAGGCAAGATTTTTCTTGTTATCTCCGCAAATAAGGTTCAAAACGTATGCCCAGAATACAACATAAACAAACTTAAAAAAGAAGATTAGGATTACACTTGGAACAATAACCTCGTAACTTCCGCATTTATAACTATTGTTATTGAAGTTTAACAAGTTTTGAAATAGAGAGACAACAAGTCCAATGAGAGAAATAAATAAGTATACTTTAGAGGGGGTACATAATTCCTTAATTTTGAGGGGAAAATACATAATAATAATTATATAATAGTTACAGAAAATATTATATAATATCTAGTAGTTTTGTTATTCTAAACACTTTATGCTAGTAGCATAACATCATCGGGTAATTCACCATTACCTAGTTGGTCTTTGTATGGAAGAGGATTAACTGGTCCCTCGTTACCATTGGCTGCAGCATAGGCTCCCATAGTACCGTATTGCATACTTCTTCCCATATCAGTTAAAGTAGAAGGAACTAGAGAGAAACTTCCTACTGGACCAGCGCTATTCGAAGCAGCAGAAGCTGCACAACCAGTACCACCACGCATTGTTCTGCGACGACGACTTGACAGTCTTCTACCACGGGAGCGCTTACGAGATTTGCGAGATTTACGGGATTTGCGAGAGGCAGACTTTCTTGCCTTCTTGTGGTGTCTTACACTTTTACGCATTTTGCGCGATGAGGATTTTGTTCTACGAGACTTTGTCATAGACTTTGCCATATTATGTTTGATATATATTATAGAACGATTATATTTCCTACTCACAAGTAATTATTTTTAATTTCACTAAAAATTAAAAATACATTTTACACAATAATACAATCTTATATTTATTTTATTTAAATATCTACATGTGTTAATATATGACGACGACAGCACATTTTACTTAAACATAGTTGGTCTAAAACTTCACCTTCAGGTGTTTTTGCAGTATTTTCTTTTGTCAAATATAAGACGGTATCATTTTGAATACCGCGCTTCATTTTCTTTGATTTTACTTGTTCTAGATAATAGCGATATTTATCTGCTAATACCTCACCACATGTAAAACATTTAATTGGAATAATCATAGTTATATCTAGTATATAGTATAAGTATACTTTTATATTGTGTTATATACTAACAGAGATTATTCATTCAATTTATATAATACAAAGTATTTTTGTCTTTTATTATATTAGATTAACGTCACATAGACTAAATATATTATATGGGAATTCTTGTTTATAAAGTATTGCTAGGCGTTCTTGTTATTAGTGTTATGATGGCTATGTTGGATAGAAGTATTCTTATTTTTATTGAAGAAAATCTACCATATGTTCAGAAACAACATGAAGCATTTTTGAATAAAAAAGAACTCGACAAACAAATAAAAGACCTGAAAAGTAATCCAATAAAAGAAGAAGGAGGGGTAGCTCCTACAATGTCAGACCGAAATGAGATGATAATTAATTCACTTGCAAATGCAGAGCCTGGAAGAGATATGGGACATACGTATGCTGATAGTTTTTGTCGGGCAACAACGAACGCAATAACAACACAAGAAGAAAAATGTAAAAAATTAACACCTTATAATTGTAAACAAGTTGACTGTTGTATATTACTTAATGGTGCAAAATGTGTATCAGGTGGACAAGATGGTCCTAATTTCTTTCACGAAGATAAAAAGGTAGGGGATGACTACCATTATTATTATAAAAATAAGTGTTATGGTGAAGGTTGTTAAGTGTGGATAAACTAATATAAATATATGTGTAATTTGTATTAGTTTTCGTCATCTTCTAGGTAATTATGAAGCCTTGTGTTAGCATTGATATTTGTGACATCTCCAGCAAGCATTGCAGATTCATACATTGCACGTAAAACATCGTTTGGTGCCGAACTTCCAGATTTAAGAATACCACGTTCTTTAAGGTACCGTTTAATTTCCAATAAATCTGTTTTTTTTAACTCTTTTTTTGCTTCTTGAATACGTTTTCTAGTTTTCAAGTTTTTTACTAACACAGAGACGCGTCGTTTTATTTTAGATTTACCAACCGTATATTTGTGCTTAATAGTTCTCTTAATGGTCTTCTTTTTTCTACCACCCGTTGTATTATCTTCTTTTGATTTTGTGTAAAACTTTTTTAGTTCCATAATTTCAGATGGTTTTGATTTTGTTCCTTGAATCCTATTTTTAATATCTTCTAGTCTACGTTCGCGAGAGGATAATTGACTAGTATTGTTTGTTTTTATTGAAGGCATTGATCTATTTTTGCGTGTTCTATTCCATTCGCGAAATGAAGGTTTTGATGTAGAACCCTTTAGATTACTATATGGTGGTGCTGATGAATGTTTTAAATGTGTTATTTGTGGTTGTGGTGCACTACTATTTAGACTAGTTTGATTTGGTATTAGAGAGGTTCTCTCTGTCTCTCTTTTGTACAAATGTGACATAGCACCAAATGATTGAGGATCAGGAGGTATCATTGTATTTACAGAAATCGCAGGTTTTGTATCAAGTTCTTTATTTGGTACACTATATTGCATAGGTGCAATATCCAATCCGAGTTCAGTTGGAACATCAATATTAACTTGCATATTATCATTACTGTAATCTGTTGTGAAATCACGATAAAGGTGAGATGTTTTTAATGTTTTATTATGATTTGATGAACCACCTGTAGTTTTTTTACGTTGTTTTCTCTGTTCGGTTTTTTTATTTTGTGCAAGTGACTGTAGGTATTTCATTGATTCAGAAAACTCGCTTTCAGTTTCATCTAATGCAGGCAATGATGTTTTACGTTCTCTTTCAGCAGCTTCTTTTTCTTGTTGTTTTAATTGTTGAATACGTTTAATAAGTTCTTTTTTGATAGTGTTGTGTTTAAGAGTTTTATTCACAGGTTTTCTCTCTTTCTTCTGTGTATGATTACTTGACGCAGCATTTAACCCTTTCTTACCTATTTTAAAAAAATCGTGATTAATTTGTATTGTTTTTTTTGACCCTGAGTTAGTCATAATAAATAGTGTACAATGATATAATTAGATAAAAGTTTTTCATGTTATAAACACATAAAGATAAATGTAAATTGAACCTAGAATATAACTATTCAAAGTATTAAACAGGAAGTCTTTGACTAAGTAATTATTCTTGAAATATGGCAACACACCACGAAATTGCTAATGCAAGTGTTAGTGACGGGATTAAACAGGCGATTAAAGATGAAGAATCAATGTTCTTCTTAAATGACAAGAACTATGTTGAAACACCATTTACTATTCTTGGTTCATATTTTGAAGATCATTATCTTGAAAGATTAGTGCGTCATCAAATAGAATCGTATAATTTGTTTGTTAATCATCAACTTGAACAAACAATTAATATGTTTAACCCTATACATATTCAGTCGGAACAAGATTATGACGAGAAGAGTGGTAAGACATCATTGGAAGTTGACATTACGTTTGAAAACTTTAACATTTACAGACCTCAAATACAAGAAAATAATGGTGCGACAAAGTTGATGTTTCCACAGGAGGCAAGACTTAGAAACTTTACATATTCCTCTACGATGACAGTTGATGTCCATATCAAATATTTGGTTAGGAATGGTGAAAGTCTTGAGCATAGCCAAGTTTATCATAAGACACTTCCAAATATTCACATTGGTAAGATACCTATTATGTTAAACTCTAGTATTTGTGTTCTGAACCAGTATAAACATATTGACCATAGGACAACCGGAGAGTGTAAATATAATACAGGAGGCTATTTTATTATTAACGGTTCTGAGAAGACTGTTCTTTCCCAAGAAAGATCCGCTGAAAATAAAGTATACTGTTTCAACATTAGTAAAAATAATACAAAGTATACATGGTCGGCAGAAATCAAGTCTATTCCAGATAACAAATGTATTTCACCGAAACAAATCAATATGTATGTATCATCAAAGAATACTGGTTTTGGATACCCGATTAGTGTTCAAGTTCCAAGACTAAAACAACCCATTCCGTTGTTTATCTTATTCAGAGCTCTTGGCGTGATTTCCGATAAGGAGATTTGTGAATATGTATTATTAAATATTAATACAGATGAAAATAGTAAAACATTAGACTTCTTGAATGCTAGTATTCGCGACTCTTCTGAATACATTACACAAGAAGATTGTCTTCGTTGTGTTACACAGCACGTTATGTACACTCCAATTAACATGGACCGCGAGACAGGACAGAAAAAGAAACGCGAGTTTGCGATGGATGTATTGAATAATGATTTGTTTCCTCACTGCCCTACTAAACAGAAGAAGCTGTTCTTCCTAGGATACATGACAAATCGTGTTATTCAGGCACGTATGGGAAATATTGAACAAGATGATCGTGATTCGTATGTCAACAAACGTATTGATTTGTGTGGAGTTTTATTGAATAACTTATTTCGCAATTACCTGAATAAGCTTGTAAAAGATATGGAAAAGCAAATAGTCCGTGAAATAAATACTGGTTCATGGAAATCCACCGATGATTTCCAAAATATTGTTAATCAGACAAATATCTATAAGATAGTGAAACCTTCTATTGTAGAAAATGGTTTCAAACGTGCACTTGCTACGGGTGATTTTGGTGTAAAGCATATGAACAGCAATAAAGCAGGTGTTGCTCAGGTTATTAGTAGATTGACTAATATTGCAACAGTTAGTCATGCTCGCCGTGTATCTACTCCTACAGATAAGAGCGGTAAACTTGTCCCTCCTAGAAAGTTACATAATACTTCGTGGGGGTTTTTATGTCCTCCAGAAACTCCAGAAGGACAATCTGTTGGAATTGTTAAAAATCTCAGTTACATGGCTCATATTAGTATTCATACCATTTCCGACCCTCTACATGATTTCATCAATACAAAGGTTACTACACTTGATACATTGAAACCAGCTGAGACATATGGTATTACTAAGGTATTTGTAAATGGTTGTTGGGTTGGTATTTCGCACACTCCATATGAGTTGTTTAGACAACTAAAGCAACAAAAATACGATGGCATCATTAATATTTACACATCTATTGTGTTCAAGTTCAAGACAAATGAGATCCGTATTTGCAATGAAAGTGGTCGTATTACGCGCCCTCTTCTTCGTGTAAAAGACAACAACGTCTTTATTACAAAAGACATTATGAAACGTTTGAAAGATAAACAGCTTACATGGGACGATTTATTGACAAGTACAAACATTGAAAACTCTGTTATTGAATATATTGATCCTGAAGAACAACAATCATCGCTTGTTGCTATTAAGCCAAGTCAGATGTTAAAGAGAACAAAAGATAATATGTTCTACAAATACACTCATTGCGAAATCCACCCTAGCACAATGTTTGGTATATTGGCATCATGTATTCCATTTCCTGAGCACAACCAATCACCTAGAAATACGTATCAGTGTGCAATGGGTAAACAGTCGATGGGTGTTTATGTCACCAACTTTGAAGAAAGGATGGATAAGACAGCATATGTTCTCAGTTATCCTATGGCACCTCTTGTTGATACGCGTCTTATGCACATGATTAAGCTTGTTAAGGTTCCATCCGGAACAAATGTTGTAGTTGCAATTATGTCACATACTGGTTATAATCAAGAGGATTCGTTATTGTTTAACAAGGGTTCAGTTGAACGTGGTTTATTCCAAGCTGTTATCTATCACACTGAAAAAGATGAAGATAAACAGAAGATTAATGGTGACGAAGAGATTAGATGTAAGCCCGACCCTACGAAAACAAAAGGTATGAAGTTTGCCAACTATGACAAACTAAATAATATGGGTTTGATGGACGAGAATACTCTTGTTGAGAATAGAGATATTATCATCGCAAAGGTTGTTCCAATTAAGGAAAATAGAAACGACCATACCAAGGTTATTAAATATGAAGACCAAAGTCGAGTGTTTAGAACAAATGAAGAGACCTATATTGATAAAAATTATGTAGATAGAAATGGAGATGGGTATACATTTGCCAAGGTAAGACTTAGAGCACTTCGTCAACCAAACTTTGGCGATAAGTTTAGTAGTCGCCATGGACAAAAGGGAACAATTGGAAACATTATTCCAGAGAAGGATATGCCATTTACCAGTTCAGGTATTAAACCAGACATTATTATTAATCCTCATGCTATTCCATCAAGAATGACAATTGGTCAGCTCAAAGAAACTCTATTAGGAAAGACACTTGTTGAACTAGGATTATTCGGAGATGGAACAGCTTTTGGAGATTTAGATGTTCAGACTATTTGTAAAGAACTTCAGAAAGTGGGTTACGAGTCAAATGGAAATGAGATTATGTATAATGCTATGACTGGAGAACAGGTCGAAACCTCTGTGTTTACAGGACCAGTGTTTTATCAGCGTCTCAAGCATATGGTAGCAGATAAGCAACATAGTCGTTCTATTGGACCAATGGTCAATCTTACTAGACAACCTGCTGAAGGTAGAAGTCGTGATGGTGGTCTAAGGTTTGGTGAGATGGAAAGAGATTGTATGTGTTCTCATGGTGCAGCCAGATTTACCAAAGAGCGTATTTATGATGTGTCTGACAAGTATAGTGTATATACATGTAAGAAGTGTGGTATGATTGCATCTTATAATGATAAACAGCATATTCATATATGCAAGACATGTAATAATCGTTCAGACTTTAGTTATGTAGAACTTCCGTATGCATGTAAATTACTGTTCCAAGAGTTAACAACAATGAATGTTGCACCACGTATTATTACAAAGTAAAAGTTAACAAAATAAACACAAATTAAATGTATATACTGTATTTTTATTGTATAACCAAAACACTTTAGACAATCTAGATAGTAAATATATTTTGGTAGTATATATCATAGACTAGGAATGTTCTCAATTGCTAGAAATATTACTATGAACCCTCAACAAGTCTCTTCGAAGGGTGGAATGCCTGTTCCAACTGGAGTTAGTGAACGAGACCAAGTGTTTTCAATGAACCGTAAAATTATTAGACGTGGATGGAACGGTAACATGGCAAAGCTCGTAACTAGTAATGCTCCACATGCAGCTACTCCCTTTAGAGCAGTTAACAACGCAAGCGATGTTAAACCATCCGCATGTAACCCAAAATACGTGTACGATAGCTCTGTTTACTCTTCTTATCGTAACCAAGTTGCTAGAAATAAGAGTTATAATCGATTAAAATAAATATTTTTGACTTCATTCTTTTAGATTGTTATATATATAGGTAAATATAAATGACAAGCATTGCATATCATCAATACTGCAACATATCATACAATGGTGGCAGTTATGTATGTTCTCCTATTAAAGGACCTTTGTCTACAAGTCAAACGCCAGGTACTATTGAAAACAAGAATAGGGGTATAACATATGCACAAAATGGTCAGCCAGTGAAAGATGCAAACTGTAATAATGAAAGTTCTAACTCTCAAGATAGAAGAATGTTCAAGGAAATGGTAATTACTGTTCCTGGGAGACTTCAGCAAAAACTAATGGGTGCTTACGATGCTTCTGAAAGAAGTTCTTTACTCAGAACTATTGCTGTTGGAACCTCTGGATTTAACAAGGCAAATCAAGCTTTATCATTTAAGAGTGTTCACGTACAAGATTCTAATCGTGCATTAAATAAACTACGTCGTGTAGGAGGCGCTGTTCCGCCAAAAGTTCAAGCAAAAATCTTACCACCACCGACATCAGTTGCAAACGTTAGAGATAATGCACATCTTCAAAAACAATCAAAGAACTCTCCAAATGTAAAATTAAGTGTCTTTATGCCAAGACATTTACGTTCCCGTATTGAGTGCACTTCTGGTTGCGATGGTGGGGAAATCGTGGTCGATCATAATAATGTTTCTGATGCTGTTATCGGTTCGGAAAATGCAACATCTTATGAAACTTTAGATAACATGAATACACTTGTTGTAGGAAAAGATAATGACGGTAATACTGTTATTTTGATAAATACGATTTCTCCTATACTTACAAACACACGTAATATTTCGACAGGTTCTAAGCAATATGGATTAGGCGAGGGAAGTTATTTATTCTCAAATGTAGATAAAGACCACGCATTCACTATTTTGAACCACAATAAAGAAGAACTTATACGATTAATTGGTGATGATGATAAGATGTTTACAAAGAAAGTTTTTGGTATTACATATACATTTTATTATGGAGATGTTATTCTTGATGTAATTGATAATTTTGGAATGATGTCGTTATACACATATAATTATGATTATGCTGGTGGAAAGTTTGCACTTGTTTATGGAGAATATTATACTACTGAAACTAATGGATTAAAATCACTTGCGAAATATGGTAATCAAATATCTATAAATCAAGACGAAGAAGAAGGAACAGGTCTTTATTATAGAATTAGTAGTCCATATAATTCTAATCAAGGCTCTTTAGTTAGACAACAATATGGTTTAGGTATAGGAACATATCTTTTTAGTAATGTTCCAATGTCACTTGCATTTACATTATTAAATAAAGGTAATAATAATATTTTTTTAACATCTAGTTCGTCAGATAATAACGAAACACTTTCTAGAAACATTGATGGAGAACAATATATCTTTCATCATGGTAATGTAACTATTCATGTTGTTAATGATTTTAAATATATGGATTTTGTGCCCTATACTGAAGTTTTTAAAATAGGAAGATATATTTTCAAATATCATCCATCGTTTACAATCCAACCCTCACCTGTGACAGAAACCCCATCAGAATTAGTTGAAAGCGATGACACTACATTACCTATCACATTATATAGTTATAATTCTTCACAATTTTATACGTTTAATGCTACCGCTATTATAATTAAGCCACTCACTGATATAGATGTAACAAAGTTTACAAAGTTTACTATTGATCCCGAACTTCCTAGTTGGCTTACATTTAACCAAGGAAATGGATATATTACTGGTTATACAATTGACACAAATGACGCTTTTTATTTGAAACAATATAAAGTAATTGCATATCTCCAAGATGGTAAAATTAAAATATACAATGTTCATCTTGTTATGTTTAATCAAGAAACTGTTATAGACCCTAACTTTCTTAATTATAGTGTCTTTGTTAAAACACCCGAGAACGAATCCCTTTATAAAGGTTATAATTTTATCGATAATATTCCTGGACAATCACTAAATAATTTTGATGCAAGCACGTTGCCACCTAACATCATAACAAGTGATGGTAATTTAAAAACAATTATATTGAACGAGTATAGTTGCACGACTATATGGGCAAATGATGATGGAAGAAGTATTGGATATTTATCTTATCCGCTTGGAATAAACATAAATGTACAAGCGCCTTCAGGTTGGACCATTTATGTTGGTCAGTTTGCTCGTGTGGAGAATGATGATACATATCATGGTAAAACAACACCGATTGCAGAGCTTGATACGGGTAAAGAAACTATTACAGATTTTATTACTTTTATAAATGATTTTGTAGGTCCTAGTTCACCAAACTATCAAAAGATATATTATCCACCATATCAAATTAATGGTAGTTATAACTCGTACACGTACCGAATATACGCAAAGAAAAACTAAGTTTTATTTTTATCTGTTATTAATTTATAATCAAGAATGAAAGCCTATCTTTTTGAGTTTATAGCTACCCTTATTTTCGTGTACGTTATTATTGCTACTGGAAATTGCTTTGCTATTGGTGCAACCCTTACTCTTTTGTGTATGGTCGGAGCTAAGATTTCTGGTTGCTCAGTAAACCCCGCCGTTACTTTAGCTTTATTAACAAGTGGAAAATTAGCAGCTAGCCACGTTTTACCTTATATTGGGGCTGAAGTTCTAGGTGCGTTAACTGCTGTTCAACTTCACAAAGTTCTTAAGAAGTATTATTAAACTGTAAATATAATTTACACATAATACTATATTTTTGATGCGGTAAAGAAAATATTACCATATTATATATAGTATTATGTCGACTTGTAGCGTTCAAATGGGTGGTAGACGTAAGTCATCTCGCCGTAAAATGAAACATTCCAGTAAGCATTCTATACGTAATCGTCATAAGCACCGAGGTGGTGAAGGTGAAATGTCTCCCGCTCCAATGGAAGCCTCCGCTCCTGTAGTTGCACCCGCACCCGTACCTGCTCCTGAACCTGCTACTCCTAATTGGGAAGATAGAAAGCGTCAAATTGGAGAAACACATGGAAAAGTTATGGATGGATTATCTAGTGCTGGACAGTCTTTTGGAAACTTCACTTCTTCTATAGGTGACTCGGTAAAAGGATTTGGAAGTAATGTGCAAGATAAGTGGAACTCAATGTCTAACTCATCTTCTACACTGGCACCAGCATTAGCATCAGAAACATCGTCATCACCAGTTGCTACTGCAACAACACCTATGACTGGAGGTGCACGCAATCGTAAAAAGACAAAGACTGCAAGAAAACACAAACGCACACGTCGTAATAAACATCGTGCATCTAGACGCAAGCGTCATTAAATGATAGTTTAGAGATTATTCTACTTTTCAAATATAAAGTAGAATAATTTATTATTTATTTACGAGCTTTTTTGATAAGTATTTTATAAATAAAATAGATCACACCGAGAGCTAAAAGAACAAGATAAACTTGTATCCACATGTTACGAGGTAATGGAGTATCATTATCGTATCTTGTTTCTACAAATGATTCCCTGCAACGTCTTCCGGTAAGAGGGTTCTTTCTACCATTACCCCAATAACAAGGGTCCATTTCTTTTATATCAATATCTGCGACAAATCTTGTCTCTCTTCTACGAGCATCATTGTTATCTACAGTTTCCATAGTGAGTGATCTACATGCGGGTTGGCTTCCAGCACCAAATGCAGCAATAAACCCCATAGGATTTAATGCATTTAAGTTTTGCATCGTTCCAGGAACAAGACCCTTAAATGATGAAAAATTAGTTCCCATAGCACCTGATATAATAGGTATATTTCCGCTTGGCATATTGTTTATATAGATGTATCTAGGAACCACTTTTTTTGACGCGACATCTTTGCATGTTCCAGCAGTTTTTAAAAAAAACTTGTTACCTAATGGTCGTCCGGTTGTTGAACCAGGTCCAGTTCCTGTTACTAGAACTTCTACATAGTTAACTATACCCTTTATGTTTCTTGCTAATTGAGGGAATGACCCCTCTCCACCCATGCGCAATCCTCTTGGCGAGCGTATTTTTTTATAGTAAGGATACGTAGGTCCTAAAAATTGGCTCTCTGCCTTTCCAATACTATCTGTAACATTTTTAATATAATCCATTTGACTACCTGACATCTTCAATATATAATAGTTGAATACTCTATTATATATAGATATGAAAATATATACAAACAAATATAAATTACGATTTTGTTAACCATTCATTTTCTTGTTTAATTCTTTATTTACATTGGCTATCATTTTTTCCATATTGTCTACTTTCTCTTGTTGGCCCTTACTTCTCTTTTGAACAATCGTTAGTTTTTTACCAGTATTAGAAATCATAGAGGTTATTTGTTGTGTTGAGTTTCCTTGTTTATTTTTTGCAAATCCTTCTTTATCTGATAAAAAATTACCAAGAATACGATGAATAAAAACAACACGATATACGATAAAAGCAAATATAATTGACATGATGGTCCAAATAATATACTGATTATTAATATGATGGATTTTATCAAACTTCATAATATGTGATTGATATCTCGTACATTATAAAAAGAATTAAATAATACAGATAGGGTTATAATTAAGATGATGAAACATTATCAACTTGTTTATTTGAATTAATCGTTGTATTATTCAGTCCTTGTATTTGTTTTGATTTTTTATCTAATTCATCCACCTTTTTTACTAACGTATTGTATTGCTCATTCGTGCATATATTTCCTTTCATCTTTTGAAGCGTCTCTTCATGATTATACATTTGCATTTTTGGGTCATTATTTGTAGCACCTTCTTTTAAAGAACTCATACAATTAAAGTATACTAGTGCAATAATCACAGAAATTACACCAATAATATGTACCGTTCTTTTTGATAAATAAAACTTCTCTATTTTTGGCATACTTACTAATTATGTATCTAATATACGTGTACATAATTAGTTATTCATATCAGATTTTTCATTTTCAGATTGTAATTTATCTGCAATTGTATTTAACCGACCCTGAAGTGCATTTAGTTTTTTGGTTGAGCACTGATTTTTATAATAGTTATTTGTCTTTGCTGCATTTTTATAAGCCAAGCTTTGTTGTGTATCACTATATTTAGTGTTATTTTGAACACCTTCTCGTTTTATACTATTATTATAACTATTGTATAATAAGACGCTAATAAGAAATAATATAAATAGGTTACGTTTCCATATCTCTTGTTTAAACATTATATCTTGTATACTATATACTATATTACATCAAGATAAAATACAAATAATATACAGGTTATAACATATGAAACTTTTATATTATAGTATACTATATATGTCAAATATTCTTAGTGAACCTATACCAGTTACAAGTACTAACTTGCGACCATTTACAAACAATGACGTAACAAATGATATTTCTTATAAGCATGGTTTACCTCGTCCTATGAAACACTATAGACTTGGTATAATTAATGCTATTGATATTAATCTAGATTCTCCTGATGCAGCTTATTTAAAAACAAATGTAGATAGATATGTTCGCTCAAGTCGTTCTACCCCATTATTATCATTAACAATGGAAAGACCTGGTAGCACATTTACTTCAACAAGTAACGTAAATCTTGCGAGTGATTTGTCTAAAGATACTCGTATGGATGGTAAACTAAATGATTGTTGTCAAGCTACCAATGCATTAAAACGTGTTCGTGGTGCAAATACAAACCTTAGCAAAAATTATTACCAAACCTCACAACAACACAGACATGCTAGGTGCAACACTATTCAACAAAAAGGTTATCAGTTTTCCAACGGTGGAAATGGAAAGTATGTAGGTAATTGTTCTGCAAACAACCAATCATGTAATGAAGTTGTATATAAACCAAATAATACTCAATTTGCAACACAGGGTGCCGTTTCAAGTAGTTCTAGAACTTCTAGATTAACACTCAACACAGTAAGAACGGAAGTAAACGACTATAAAAATAAAGCAACTGCAGACAATTATGTAAATGCAGGTGGTTCGACTGTAACTCCTTTTATATTAAAGGCAAAAACTCAAGGAGTTAGTGATTGCAAACCTTCTAAGGTTTGTGCACAATTATAAACTAATAGTAGGAATATTATTTTTACTACACCATTGATAGCATTTAATGATAGAGTTCTTTTTAATATTTTCTATCTTTTCATCTTTGCCATACATCTTTAATAAAATAATGATATTTTCATTATGTTCAATATTTTTTTGACCAATGATAAGCGTAGACTCTTCAACCTTGTTTAAAAAATGATATGATATCTTATTTTTTAAAACAGATGTTATCATCGTTTGAGCTATGCCACCACTTACTTCATTTTTTATTTTTTGTTCTATTGTCGTAACAATATTGGTAATACGATTATATAACTCTTTACGACTATCCACACTGTAGTGCATATTGTTAATATCTTTACAAACCAAATAACGTTCGTGTGTGTGTTGTGTAATAGTTGGTTTTGTTATATAAACTATATTGTATATGTTGCTTAGCATATAAACAAACTCAATTACAGGAAGATATGTAATATCCCATATTTTTATAATACACGGCCGTGCCGTTGTTATAGAAATGCCAATAGTCTTTAACAAATAAACAATGTACTCATTTATATTTTTATCGTTGTGATATGTCTCGGGAGTATCAAAGAACTGAAATCCTTTATACTTATTATATACATCTTTGTTAGTAAACTCTATTTTATTGAAAATATCATTTATGTCATTATTATCTATAGTAATTAGTCCAGGAGGGCGATTATTTATATATTGAATACTATTCTGAAACATATCTGCATTATCACCTATATAAACAATATTAGAAGGTTCAACTATACCCGTATAGATAAATTCAAATGAATTTATCAGTTCATGAACGATAAAAAATATATTTTTTTTATCTATATCACATTCTAAGTTTACATATGATTTAACTTCATTTGAGACAATATCATGTAAAAAAGAATATGTATTGTTTATTTTATATAGACCATCTATTACGTTTTTATCAAGAATAGTTGTATAATATTCTAAAAACTTATTGACTTGTTCATATAATGACTTTATGTTTCGTATAAAACTATCTGATAAAGAATGTTTTTTCGTTTCTCCAACTTGAAGTTGAAACTCTATATTCATACATTTAGTTGGAATGTTATAATAATTCATAACGGGTAATATTGTTTAATTACAATTATTATTGTATATATTTATATCTCTTTGTATGTTTAAGCCATAACTCTTCTATAAAACTAGATGACTACAAGTATCATTAAAAATCATATTATTTCAGAATTCATAATATGATTATATTTTCATTATTTACTTTCACTACTTGTTTCCATCAATGTAATTGTTTGGTTTAATTTTTTAGGACGACGAATAACAGTTTTCTTTCCTGTTTTTGTTACAGTATCTGATTTTGACAAAGTTTTTTTCTTTTCACTTGTTTTTTCAGATTTTTCCTCTGTAATAACTTGTTTGTCAATCTCCTGTTTGATACTATCTTCTTCTATGTTATTTTTCTCGTTTCTAAGAACATTATCTACATTTACATTTGATATCTTTTTAAAGATAAAATATCGGTTATTGAAAGATATTGTCTTTTCATATGACTGCATCTTACTTGCTTGTCCATAATCATTTGTCATGCGAGGATTTTTCTTAAAATCATTATTCATACGATTATATAATGTTTCAAATGAAGCAGATCCAGATGGAAAACCCATATCTTCTGCATCACGGTCATTTACAACTTGGAAACCATAATTTATCATCATACGAGTAAAGTAATCAAAGTTGACCAAATATTCATCAATGTAATTATTAATAGATTCTTGAAAGACCTTGATTGTATACCCAAGACTAGACACGTTGTCTTCAAATGTATCTTCAGGAAACAACTTTTTAACACCCCATATCTTCTTATTTTTATGATAAAGTTCAACTTCTTGTCCCAAATCCTTATCTTTTAATAGATTAAATATTTTCGAACCATCATAACAAGCACCGATAAAGTGTCCTCCTATTTTGGTGCATTCTGCAATATTTGCGAGGAACCTGTGAAGAACATGTTTATCTTTAAAGAAGTAGTGAAGGGCAAACTGACAAGATGATATGTTAAATCCTTCCTCACCAATCGCATAGCTTTTCACCACGCCCTTTCCTAATTTTTCATCCCTTGCATTATTTCCAAATACAGATGCAGTTATCTGCTTACCTTTATCTGTCTCGATTGCTTGGCCACTACGAATATTATACTCACTATTTCCAATAACAAATAGGGCATTTGGAATATTCTTAGTTGTCTTTTTATAGTTAAGATATCTTGCGCATGCACCATCTAGTCTATTTTCAATATTGTCAGGCGATAAATCAATGCCAAATACAAATGATAATTTTGCTTTTATCCATTTCGGGAGGTCGCCTCCTTTTCCACATGCAAAGTCAATAAGAGTATCCTTTTTATCGGAAACACCATTGATAAGTTTTGACTTTACATATAAATTGTGAAAATCACGAAGGGAATATGTATAACTAACACCCTTAGTTTTTTTGTAATACACATCATCGTCACGCGTATCTTCGGGAATATTTTGCCCAGTTCTTATCATTTGAGCTGTAACAGGATAATGTATAGAATGCCAGTTACTGTTTGCAACATGGTAAGCATTTCCAAAGTTTTTAACTCCTCGTCTTAATTCAGATGTTTTGTCATATCTAACACGTAATGGAACCCAGTTCCATCCATTTTCACGAGAACTATCATAACTAAACTCAACAATAGTATTGTCTTCAATAACATCCTTTTCTTCTGTATACATTTTATTATCACCATTTGCATCTGGTGCTAACATAAGATTACAAATACCAGCATCTTCCTGATATGGATTTGTTGGAATAAACTGCATTGCATGATATCCTGTTGTGTTTTCTCCACGTTCGTCTCGATAAGATGGAATAGTATCATTTAATACATCTTGACATGGATTAATGTATCCATGAACCTTTTCATCAAACCCACACCTAAGTGTCAATACTTTATACTCTTTATATTGACTGCTTGTTGCAGCATTTACGCCTTGTTCAAACATAGTATTTACAACATCTTCGTCTCTATCATTTTTTACAGTGGTTACCATAAAATCAATAGTGTTAAACTCTGATGGCTTCCACTTAAATGAATGTTCCCACGTAATCTTTCTAAGAGGACCTGCTTCACCAATAATATTTGAACCAACACCAAGATTAGCTGGCGTAAAGATAAGACCATCGGTATTATACTCAAATAACCCATCATCAATACGTTTCAATATAGTAGAACATCCAGAGAATATCGAATATGTATCTGTTCCAACATGAAATGTTTTCACTGAGATACGAATAGGTGTGTTTGTATCTTTTACAACTGAATGTAGGTTTAAATTATTAACTACTTCATTCATAAGATTAAATCTACTCTTTTTATCATCCTTCTTTGAAGCTACATCCTTTATATTAGGTTCTGCAAATAGATGTGAACGAACGTCTATCTTGTTAATAAAATATACATCAAATACTGCATATAAATTAATATATTTACCATTCTTATCGTGAAGAATTATTTCACCATCAAGAAGAGTATTGAAATATTTTTCATTACTAGTCTTTGCACCTGTAAATAACAACTTCATATTTGTATTTATCAAATATGCATGTCCAGTGTGTGTAATAAACATGATACGACGTTCACCATCTGCTTTATCGGTAACAGTATATCCAGTACGAATATTTGGTTCAGTATTTTCTTCATCCACCTCTTGGATATGAGATAGTTGTAATGTATATGAAGAAGGTCCAACAAAATGCTTTGATTCTAGATTATACTCAGGGTCTTGCTGAATAAGTTTAAGATATTGTGACTTAATATTGTTGTATTCACTTTTTGAAACAGGAAACTTTGTCTCTTGAAGTCCCATCATAACAAACTTTGCAACTTTCTTTAAACTTTCCATAACTGCTTTAATATCAGTGTATTTTGTGTTTGGCCCGATCATAGAATTATCCACCTCAATCTCTATCTCATAATTTTCATTAGCATAAAACACATTTGACTCAGTTGTAGTATAGGTTCTTTCCATACCTCCTCGAATAATTTTTGAAGACTTTACAATACTAATATCGACCTTCACAGGATAGTCTTCGTGAGTAAGTGTGATACGATTTAAATAACGAAATGTTTTCTTACTTTTATTCCAGTTATCTACCGTGCTTTTTACAAGACCTGTTCTGGAGATAGTATTGAACGTTTCTTCTACATTGTATGATGCACGAAAATCAAAATCTCGGAAATCAACCGATTCAATAAAACCTTCCTTTCCTTCATTTTCTTTACTAGAAGGTGCCTTGTATTTTTTTTGCATACTAACACTTCTACTGTACAAAGGGTCGTTTAATAGTTTAACAATGTCATTAGTTTTACAATATTCTTGAACTGCTGAAAATCCACTAACCTCCGTACGAATATTTGACATCTTATGGCGTGCACTTGTAGCGTCTAAATATTCGTTATTAATTCTTAACATATATTCGCCCCTCATATTTTTGCTTGTAAATCCAAGTGACAATAACTGTTTTAATACATTGTCATAATCAGTTCGTGTAACGCGTGGAGAATTTCGCATAGTTGAAAACTTTATTTCCAGCTCATGTTGCTTTCCCATAACAGGAACATATGGGGTTTCGTTCCAGAAGCTAATACACATCTTATCAAGTTCACCTTGAGATTTTTTTGTATCTTCTTTTGCATCCTTGATACTGGTTATATGCATACCATGTTGACGTTTATTATGTTGTTTTTGTCTACCATAGTTATTATTTCTACTCATACTCATTGTATATATATAGTTGTTATATTTATATAATGAATAAATACATTACAAATATGTTCAATTTACAAATTATTTTGTAAATAACTCATTCTAAACTTGAAATCTAAAGTGTATCAATAAGAAGTTGATAAAGTTGTGGTTTGGTTTTGTTTGATATAATATCTTCTTCAATCTGTACTTGTTTACAAATATCTTTTAGTTCGCCTACTTTATATGATGATGCACATTTTAAAGGAGACGACAATGAATATGATGAATAATAAGTCTCGCGATATTTATCTATCTTTTCTTGTGTCATATTTAACTCATAACCATACTTCAAGGATGGCGTATCAATGCGATGAACTACAGTAGGTAAGTTGTTATCGTCTGGGTCACAATTAAGTTCGTAATATTTTTGTTTATGAATATACATAATATTCATATTATGTGTTATACAAAGTGCAAAAAATGTTTTTATGTCTATCTTCTTACTATTAACAAGGTCGTCTTCAACAGTATCTTTCAAACCCTTAATTTTATAAGTTGATAATTGTTTTTTATTCATTCTTAAAATATCAATACATTTCATCTTTTCTTCTTTTTCTGTTAAAAACTTTGATGTATCAATTATTTCGTACTTTGTATCTCCATTTTGAAGAAGATAAAAAAGCCAGAATAATTGGTCACTTTCTTTTGGGAAGAAAAATCGTTCTTTCTGACGGCTCATCATAGACTGGTCTTTCTTAACATATTCCCATTGTTGTGGATTTGTATTTTTTTCTTTTTTGTCTTCCTTTATTCTATGTGAAACACACCTATTCAATAACTCATCCATACCTGTAATAACTTCTGAAGTCAGCATATAATGATTCATACCTAAGATTAAATCATTATATCTTTTACTACTTTGTGTAGTATATTGTCTATTTTGAAACACTTTGGTCGTCATAACTATTTCTTATACTATCTGTACACGCATGCAGTCTTTAATATGATTTGTTAATATACTTTGTCTGTATATCTTGCTGTAGTTCTTCCATATCGGTCAACTTCTTTTCCTGATTTGATACATATTCTATAAACTCTTCGAGCTCTTTCAGAACATTGTTTTCTACGTCAGTGACATTGATATGAATGCCATATTTATTTTCGTTAATCATATCTTTATTATGCTTATGAAAAATGCGCACTGCTTCAACCTGATTGATTTTACTCATTTCTTCTAATTTTTGACACAACTCTTTCAACTCATCTGGTGTATATGTATTTATATTTACATCATATACATCATTTGTTGTCGTATTCATTGCGGTTGACATATCTGGATACACATATTACTATTTTTCTAAGTTATTATGTTATTATTTATCAAACAAATAATTAGTGAATAAAAATACATATTTACAACATTTTTATAAGTATATATTTAATTAGAATGGATTTCTGCAATAACAGATATTTGCGTGTCATATAACTCAAATCTACAACCAATTACTTTTACTGTAATATTATCACCTTCTTTAATACTATTAAACTCGTCACTATCGTAATAATGGTCTCTTGCAATAAAGATAACAACCGGAGATGGTGTTTCTTTTGCATGTGCTCGAATACCAGCTTTTGTTATATTAGATGCGATACATTGAATAAACATGCCTTCAACCGGTGTGCATATTTCACAATTAAATACAACTTGAAATGAAACTATATTACCGGTCATCTTACCAGCGGAATAGGATATTATGTTAGTTGTTCCTGGTTTAATATAACCTTCTACACTACACTTTCCCTCATATTTTGTTTTAATAACAGTATCAAATGTTTGCATAATATTTTTTCCAACACTAACTACTGGTAAATCTATTTGACGCGTAATCACACTACGGGTATACAAAACATTATCATTCTTTTGAATAACTTTTGACCTCTTTGATTTTGTCTTTTTTTGTGATACAACAGTCGCCATAGATACTAACAAGTTGTCTACTATAATGTGTATAGTTTATTTATTTTATTTTCATTCAATTTATATTATTTTGTATTGACTAACTTTTGAACACACTTATTTAGTTCAACTATAAATTCTCCCTTTGATATTGATTTTGGTCCAACTGTATTATTAAACTCATACGCTACGCTGTTCATATATTCTACAATTTCATTTATTTTTTCAATAAGAGTTTCGTTTGTTATTTTAATAAAATAGTGCGATTGTTCGCTTTTATCATGTATGCTAATATCAACTTTTCCAGCAAAAACACCTACACGTCGAAGTGATAACATAGGTTCCTTTTCTTTTTTAACAAAAACATATCCATTAGGCGGTGGAACTTCAGGTATTTTTCTATTAAATGATTTACGTTCCCATATTTGAAATATACATGGACTATCATGATCTTCGCCATTCACCGTAAATGATTTTTCAGGCAAATCGCATTCATATAATAAATGAAATGATAATGGAAATGCTTTCCGCATACTATCTTTTTTAAAGCTCTTAGGAAGGATAAAGGATATTGTCTTAGAAAAAGTAGAAGCATGTTTGATAAACTTAATGGCGAGAGAAGATTGACGACCAAACGGAGGATTACCAATAGTATGTATCGTCATTTCATTTACATCTTTCCCAGGGCAGATATTATCTGGTGAAACTTCTAAAAAATCTTTTTTTACTACAATATCACTGTCTGGGAATATGTCAAACATTCGAATATTATTACAAAGTGTCGATATTGCATTATAAAAAACTCCACTACCAGCACTCGGTTCAATAACAATATCCATTGTCTTACGTATTTTTAAATATTTTTTTACCATATCAATGCACACATCAACAATATCTCTCTTGGTATAATACTTATCAATTGGATTTCTAGACAAACCAGTTGTCTGAATATGAATATCTTGTCCTTCTAAAAAGTCACTCTCTTCCAATTTTTCTGTCATAAATACAAATATACATAAATAGGTTATTTGTATTTTACTGTCTGTACGTATATAATATTTATACAACATTCAATATATGGTGTAACATGACATGTTGTTCGTATGTAAAAAACCAATGTTTATTACCTTTTAAATTATTCTCATAGTAACGAGATATAAACTCTGCAAATATACAAACTTCTTTCATGCTAAAGTCTTTTTCACCACCTTTAAGGTCATTCATTACAGTTTCAATATTATCATCAGGTGTATCTTTATCAAATGACTGAGAAATAATATTTTTAAGAATGTCTGTTTTCTTTTTCTTTGTAGCAATATCGTTACACTTTGAACCAGTGCTTCGCTTATGTGACATTTCTTTTATTTTATAATCAGCAATATTTGCGTTTGTCTTACCATAAGACATAAAACTGAATATGGAATGTATATTATCTTTTACACTTGGTATCCATGTATCATTAATATAGTTTTTTATATCTTCCCTATCTTGATATTCTGCTAATTTCCATGTATCATTATAACTTACATAATAAATACCATTATCAAGTGTTGATTTAACATTAGGATCAAAGAATATATAAACTGAAAAATCAGAACCAGATGAATTAGTAAATGTATATTTTTTATTATCAAAATATTTGCGTATTCGCATTACAAATAGATGTTCTTTTTCTTCTCCCAGACTAAAATCAGGATTGCTTTGTAAGTATAAAAATAATGACATCTTATCTTTTACTGAAATATTATCCATCAAATGTTCGACAAGGACTTGATACATTGCTGTGTCTTTACTTTCTTCGTTCTCAATTGATGACATAATACTTGAGTTTTTCATTTTATTCATTGTTACTCCGACATGTTTATATAAAGTATCTCGTGGTTTTAGTGTTTCTGGTTTGGTATAATATTGAACTGCAGTCGAGTACTGGTCATACATATCTTTTACGATTTTTGTTACTTTGTCTAAGTTGTCTTCTGGTTTGTCAGAAACAACATTTTTTATACTATTTTTGTTAGATGGCATTTGTGAACGAATAAGGTCATCTTTCATAACACTGGGTATTTCCATACGTATTTTTATCTTATCATTTTTGTGCTGGATTGGAACACTTCTTTCAAAGACCGTTATTTCAGGATTAATTAATTCAACCGGTTGAAAGAGATAATAGTCTCCTATATTTATTAAACGACCACTTCTTCCATAAGTATCCATTAAATATTCTCCCTCGTTCTCTATCATACTATTTAATGCACTGTAAATCTGTGATAACGGATAGGCTTTGGGATAATTAATTTGACTAATTAAATCATCTTTTAGATAGAAATATTTTTGTTTAAACAGTTGTTTAATTTTACTAATAATCTTCTGACTATTTGCCATAATAAACTTTTCATCATATGTCACGTTATTAACTTTTATTTCATCTAGACTATTTACATTCATTGTATTTGCACATTTATACATACCGTCTTTCATAAAATCAGTTACCATACTAAAGTTCTTATCGCCAACTGCATAATTTTCTAAAACATCGCCGTTTGACAAAACTTGACGAACCTTTTGATTTATAGTATTTTCATCAAAGTTTGCTTGAGATTGGTTAAGAAAGCAATCAACAGATACCTCTTTCAATAGACGATTTACATTACCTATTTGGATTGCTTTGAACTCTGCACTTCTATATACAGAAACATCAGCAGCCTCCCTATCTGTATCCATTAAACGAGTACCATACATAAATATCATGACATTTCTTTCGCTATATGATAATAACTTATGACTGTTGTTACGAACAGCCCTGCCAATAATTTGTTCAATACGGCTCATATTATACCATGGTTCTAGTATATGAACCTGTCGAATAAACTTTAAATCAACGCCTTCTGACCCAGCCATTGATATCAAAATGACTTTCACCATTTTTCCGTCTTTATTTTCATCATTTGTTGATGCAAGGATCTCACTAATATTACTTGGCGATAATCTTTTATCTCCTGTAATCATGGCATATCTTGCAGAAGATGATTTATTACCTTCCGCTTTCATGGACTGCATTGTCTTATATTCAACAGGTTCGCTAGGCGGTGTTTTAAATAAGGATTTTCTTTTCTCTCCATAACGAGTTATGCCCATTGCTTCAAGAGCAAGAGCCATTGGAATAAGTCCTCCATCTAAGAACTGTGAATAAATTAACACTACCCCTTTTGATTTTGCAATCATATCACAAATATTCTTCATTTTACTACTGTATCGCCCAATTTTCTCTCTAGATAAAAAGTTTGCATGTTCTCCAGATTGAACCCAATCTTTATAAACAAAATCGCCTTTCTTCATATTATCCGAGCTTCTATCATCAATATAATCCATTGTAGACTGTAACCCTTGATGTCCAATTGTTTGTTTAATTGCAATATTTCCTCTCCCTATAGCGTCTTCAACAGATACATCACCTAAATCAGATGTATTTACAGGAAAAGAAATATTTAAGCATTGAATTGGTTCTTGAAGTTTGGTATAACTTAAACGATTTTCGGCGTCGTTTGCTTTTTCATCCTTTTTTAATTCGCTATCATGAGAAATCATAATACCATTGTATACCATTCTTTGGTAATCACCAATATCCGTTACAAAGATGGTTTTTGTTATTGTATCTACACTATTTTCAATAAATTTTCCACCAAGAATATTTTCAGAAGGAATAGAAATATTATTAAATGTTTTATCAGGTGCAAATGTATCGGGATATATTCTGTATGGAAATGTGTAGGGATTTTCACCTCTTACAAATGATACATAACCTGTGGCCTTGCGAATAAGAATATCACGTCCTGATTCATACTCTCCCTTTTTCATTTTTCTAAAATTTCCTTGTGCATCAAATACATCACCTACTTTTATTAAACCCCTTCTATCATTCATATTCATAATGTTAATTAACCATATAATCTCCTTGTAGTTATTAAACATTGGAGTTCCAGACAAAAATAATAATCTCATGTTTGATGCACTTTTTACTAAAAATGTAAGAGCATTTGCTATTCTCTTATTTTCGTTCTCATCGGAACTACGAATATTATGAACCTCATCTATACAAATAAGACGATTATCAAACTCTAACTTTAAGTTGCGTTTCATACGAGTAAACTGTTCCTCTGTAGACCATTTCTTAAAATCAACATTAGCGGTTTGTTTACGCTCTATATAGTTTGAAAATTCTCTATAACCCACAAACTCGTAATATGTATTAATTATTTTATTTACTTTTTGAATTATTTTTTCTTTTGAAATATTTTTGGTATGAGTAGGATTTATTTCATTAATTAACTTACCACCTACACAATTATTAATTGTCCATTCTCCATTTACCATTTTTAATAATTGTTCATTAAACAATTGAATGCGGAAGTTTTCTTGCACTGTTGGCGAAGCAACAATAATAATCTTTGTTGTTTGATTAGATTGTCGTAGGTAGTCTCGATATTCCTCACATATTCCAATAGCGGAACATGTTTTTCCAGTTCCGAGACCATGAAATAATAACAAACTGTTATATGGAGTTTGTAATGAAAGAAAGTTTTTTACAAACATTTGATGTGGACTAAGCTCAAACTCCATATTTGCCAATATATTGGCTCTCTCTTCAACATCATGTATAGTTCCATCATACTGTGTTTCATTAAACTCTTGTTTTGCTGCTATTTTAAGAGAGAAATTGGGGTCATTTAATGTTGGATACAAAGCGTCGTTATCAACAATATTGTTTCTTTCTTGAAATTCAGTTCTCAAGAGAAACTTATTACATGTATGTCCGGAATCATATACATTTTTGTCAAAATCACAGTCTGGTCCATTTTGTCGTTTATCTTCAGCCATGATTGTTTACTTACTATATATTACGAATAAAAACTATACCTTTTTAACATTTTATCTACATTTTCAAGTATAGTCTTTTTTTCTAAATTATAAGGTCTTATGTGTTGCATACACTTATCAAGAGTTAACCATTCCATTTTACTAACTTCAGTTCGTTGTATTTTATCCAATGCTATATCATTGCACGATGTATATGCCAGATAAAACTTATGTTTATAAGATTTAAAATTAGATCCTACAAAATATTCTTCATATGGAATTACATTTTCTATTATTTGGATGTTTCGTTTGGATATTCCAGTCTCTTCTTCAAACTCGCGGAATGCACATTCCATATCATTCTCTTTGTAATTTCGTCGTCCCTTAGGAAATTCCCATTCTTGTTCTTGCCATGATGTAGTACTTCTATCAACAAGATCTTTTAATGTTACTACCTTATCATTTACTAGTATACCATTAGTTAATGTTTCAAACTTCTTAGATGAAGATATTTCCTCAGATTTGTACATTAATGTGCTATTAACACCCCATAGTTCCCTCCATAAGACATCAAATGTGTTATTAATAATTCTTTGTTTTTCAACAAGACACATTTCATCAATTGACTTTTGTATTTGATAAATGTTAGACAATGAATATTTTCCACGAATAAAATCAATATAACCAAACGAGTCTTTGCGACGTATCAATAGATATTCTGGAATGTTTTCAGTAAAGCGAAAAAGTAGTATTCCATAGCTTGTAATTGGAAGTTTGCATTGATAAAATAAATGACCTATTTTACCACAGTTACTACACGTTGTTGTTTGGTTAGAGTATTCATCTGACGAAAAATTAAAAAATGTAGGGGTATCTAGTGCATCATTGTCATTATCAGAACCATACGTAGCAGTATTTGACATTAAGAATATATATTATTTCGTATTAGGAGTAGCCTTTTATTGACACTGTATATATGTTTAAACGTAAATCTTATTATATTAATACAATGTAATGAAGTTAGACCCTAATATATGGGGACCACATTATTGGTTCTTTTTACACACAACAGCATTAAGTTATCCTATAAAACCAAATGATACTATACGAAAAAAGTTTTATGAATTTATCCATAATTTCCCCCTTTTTATACCATCTCCAAAAATATCATCTTCTTTTAGTGATTTACTAGAACAATACCCTGTTTCCCCTTATTTAGACAGTAAAGATTCGCTAGTTAGATGGACACATTTTATTCATAATAAAATAAATAAAAAGCTAGAAAAAGATGAAATCTCGTTAAGTAAGTTTTATACAGACTATTATAAACAATACGAAACAGTAACTGAAAAACAAGTTGAATATGTAAAGACTAAACGTCATATTGCTTATGCAGTTATTGTTATCATTATTTCTATTGTTATATACTTATTTACGCGTTCGGATATATAGATACATACAATAATATTATATGTATCTATTGTAAGGTAAAGTTATGGATAAAAAGAATATGAATGGTGGTTATGTTATTGGTTCGGGTGGTTTTGGTTGCGTATTTCAACCTTCATTACAGTGTAAAACACCCGATACTAACGATAAATACACTGGAAAGAAAATTACAAAACTTATGATGAAAGAACATGCAGATGAAGAATATGACATTATTACTGATTTTCAATCTAAACTACGTAGTATAAAAAATTATGGCGACTATTTTCTTTTACAAAACATATCGAAATGTGATGAATTAAAAGACTTAACAAAACGCGATTTAAAAGGATATTCAAATAAATGTAAACCACTTATTAAAAATAATATAACAAAACGTAACATTAATGGTTCGTTAGAAAAATTATCTGCGATTACCATGCCATATGGAGGTGTAGAATTAAATGATTTTTTCATGGAAGAGATGAATAATTACCCTAAGATGAAAGATATTTTTTTGAAATTAGCACGTATTGTAAAACACGGTGTGGAACCAATGAATAAACGCCATGTATACCACGGAGACATAAAAGCTGCAAATATACTTGTTGATAAGGAGAACGTACGCATTATTGATTGGGGATTAGCGTTTCATCATGAAAAAAATGATAAACATATCCACGATGATGCAACTGGGAGACCATTTCAGTTTAATGTCCCTCCAACATGTGTTATATTAAATGATAAGTTCGTAAAAAAATATGATGACTATTTAACTAAAAATCCAAAACCAACTCTTAAAGAAGTTACTACATTTGTTACATCTTATCTTGATTATTGGAATGAATATAGGGGAACGGGTTCACTTAGTCTTATGAATTACATTTATGAAGGTATTCTAGACAAAAAGAACGTGACTTTGGAACAATCAGATTATGTTGGCGATGACATAAAAATGTACATCACAAATGTTGTTCATACTTATACAAAAAATGGGTGGTTTGACCTAGAAAACTACTATCATGATGTATATTTGAAAAATATGGATTTATGGGGTATTGTTATTTCGTGTATTATGGTTCTTGAAATATTGTTTCAAAATAAAAAAACATTAAATGCGGTTGAACATATGGTGTTGTATGATTTATCCGAATTATATTTATATATTATTGAACATGATGCAAAACCAATGAATGCAAAATATCTATATAAACATTTGAAACAACTATCTGAACTATATGATTCTTTTGATGATATGAATATTATTGACGCAACTACCATAAAAGGGACAAAAATAAAGTCTAGTCGTTCTAAGATAAATAATAAATATAAGCGTAGACATACCAAGAAACATAAAAAGTCTTCAAAAAGTAAAACAAAGTCCTCTTCTAGTAAAAAACACACTAGAAAACTTGGGGCTAAATATTTTTAATATCGTTACAATATATGAGGATTGAATTAGTCATTATACTTGTTACTGCATTTTTAATTTATAATACATATCACGATGGGAAATATACATCCATGCTGTATAAAAATAAAAAAAATATGCAAATAGCATTTTATGCTATTATCGGAGTTTCTCTCTTTCTTCTTATGGGGAAAAATCCTTCTAGAGGTCGCCAGTTACTTTTTCATGCAAATGAAGCAGTTAAGTATATGCCTCTAGATAAACAATCATCCCGTATTTTGTCACCCATACTTGATTTTACTGTAAGAGACAATAATGAGTTTAGTTTTATGGGAAATGTAAACTCAAATAACCAACAATCACAACAAAGTCTTGAAAAAAGAATATTGTCGTCTGGAAAAACAATGAAAGGTGGAAGTGGAAATGCGAAATCAACAAAACGTTCAGTAAGTGAAACTAAGAAAAAATATGTGGCATCTATGCAGGACTGGAAGTGTGGCGATTGTCGTCAAAAACTAAACGCATGGTTTGAAGTTGATCATAAAACTAGACTAGAATATGGTGGTGGCAACGAAGTAGATAATTTAGTTGCATTATGTAGAAACTGTCATGGAAAAAAAACTGCTTTTGAAAATATGTAAATATAACTGTAATATCTATTAACCTAATAAATTCACATTCGTATATCATATACATTTTAATGTAGTTGTATATTATATGGAAGACCCAGATAATACAAATAATATAGCTCCTGTAACAGGGAACAATCCAGATACTAATGCTGGAAATGATGGAAAGGAAAGTATTCTTGTGAATACAATAAATAAGTTATCTACTGTACCCGTGTATGTTTTTGTTATATCTATCATTGTTTTGCTTACACTTTGCATGGGATTGGTTTTATTCAGTGGACCAAAAGGTGTTAATATGAACTGGCTTTCTTCCATCGCAGGGTGGAACATTGACGTTTCTCTTTTATCTGTAATAGGACTTACAATATTGTTAATTGCAATTGTTACTATTGTTATGTTGTTGTATGCAAAAACACTGGCATCAATAAAAGAGATACTCGGGAAATTAATTTGGTTATTTGCTCTTATGCTATTTATTGGTGTTTTAGTATGGTTAGCTATCTATATAAAACCAAAGGTTCTTGACAAATATAAGTATCTACTTCTTATTATTGTATCTCTTGTTGGCTCTAATCTTTTCTATAGAGCATTGCAACCAAGTGATGAAGAAAAGTTTCGACCTAATCTACAAGTTGAAAAAATACGTTTTACTCTTGTCTACTTTGCATTTGTAGTTGTAGTATGTATACTATTTTTTACAGATATAGGAGGTGTTAGAACTAAAATCCTCGGCCAGTCTTTTATTTTTACAATGGTTTTATTAGTGCTTGGATTAATTTATATTTTAAACTTACTAAGCTTCCCTATTGCATCAAAACCAACTGATAAAGCAAACTCTATAATTGGAGGATTTACAACATTTGGAATTATTCACGCAATCTTATTTGTAATAACCGTCGGCTGTTTTTTTGCAGGTATATACGGGAATAAAGAGAAGTTCTTAGACAAATCAGGCAACTTTAGTTTTAAAAATCAAAACTTTTCATTTGTAAGCATTACATTCGCAATAGTTGTCCTTTTATGGATTTCTTTTTTCCTAGTAAGATCAACAAAAAGTCCCGTGGATAATTTAACAGGACCAGAACAAAAAAGACTAAACAATGTAGCTAATATTACGCAACAAGCAGTAAATGTTGTTCTTGGAATAGCATTACTTGGTGTTATTATTGGTTGGTCAATAACCCTTGCAGAAAACTATAAAAATGGAGGCTCAACAGCCACATTAATTGTAAATATTTTTACAATTTTAACTGTTGTCTATTTTGCATACAAGTTCTTTGCAAATACAACGCAATTTCAAAAATCACCATACTATAAATTAGTTGTAAATACTATATTTTACATACCATGTCTTTTCTATGAAATAATTGCCTGGTTGTTTTCAAAATTAGGTATACAATTACCACCACTTGACCAACTTATATCTGGAGTAAAGGGAACAAATATTGGAAATAAGAATGATCTTATCATGCTAGCAGTAATTGTTTTGTTAAACATTACATATTTCTTTATATTACCTTATTCAGTAAATAAAATCGCAAAACAAGGAGGAAATGTTCTACAATTAGAACCAATTAGCTTATCCCAAGAAACACCTCTAGGTAATTACTTAAAGTTAAACGGGTTTGAAGAAAAATTACGACCTGTTGCAGAAGTCAATCAAAAGCACAATTATAGATATGCGATTTCTTTCTGGGTGTTCTTAGACTCCAACCAAGGAACAAATATTGATAAGTATTATACGCTAATGAACTATGAAGAAGTACCTCATGTAAAATGGTGTCCAAAGAACTCCGAACTACTTATTACTGTAAGGTCGCCTACAAATATTGTAGGCAATGACATTAAGTTTCCTGAAGGACGGGATACCGAAGGTAATACGATACTCTATAGACAAAAACAGTTCAAGACACAGAGATGGAATAACATTATACTCAACTTTGATGGTGGAACATTTGATATATTTATTAACGGAGATTTAATAAAAACAAAAAAACAGGTTGCACCTGAAGTGACTTATGGGCAATTAATATGTGGTTCTCCAATGTTAAAAGGATTAATTTGTAATATCATTTATTTTGATTTTACACTTACCATGACAAAAGTTCACTATTTATATAATTTAGTCAAATCAAGAAATCCCCCCATTCCAGTGAATAGTAGTCTTGGAAGCACTGAAGAGGTTGTCCGTAAAGCACTTGGAGATGACGGAAAAACAGTTATACCAATTGAGATTGACTTTGACATCTTTGATGACATCGCTCTTGACACCCCAGTCAAAGACGTCGACAAGATTACAACATCTCTATTTAAAAATTATTTGTCTCTTGGATGGTACTTTAAACATAATAAAGACGAAGGAAATGCTTATACATCTGGTTATGAGAAATCCCCCGATTGTGATAAATCTATAACAAAAGCACATAATTATTCGCCACAAACTTCTCAAGCCGATATGGATGAACAAAAAGAGAAAATGAAAAAGGTTATGAAGGGTATAAAATGATACAACTGAATAGTAGTTAATTTACAAAAATAATTTATAGAAGCAAATAACATAATATAATATTTTGATAGTATATATCATATTATGGACATTACTGGTGTTTTAGTTTTAATCTTAGTCATCTTACTTTTATACGTTCTTGTAAAATACGTAATGGCAGGATCCCAAGTTCAGACTGGCGTAGAAAGTGCCCTAACTCAACAAACTATTAAGGCAACTTCTATTTCAACCAGTAGTGTTGCTTCTGCCAACTTTTCTCATTGCATATGGTTTTATATTGACGATTGGAACTATAATTATGGAACATTTAAACCACTTTTGGTTCGCGCCCCATCTTCAACTGCAAACCAGGACCTTGTTCCTGGCCTTAAGGCATCCAATGTATGCCCTGCCGTTGTTCTTGGTGCACAAAACAATGATATGGACATCTATCAGACATTGTTTGACACAGGTTCTGCATCTAACTCTGCAAATACTATAGTCATTGACAATATTAAGTATAACAAATGTCATGTAAGCAATATCCCTATTCAGAAATGGGTATGCTTTATTGTTAGTTATTATGGACGAACTTGTGATGTATACCTTGATGGAAAACTTATTAAGACGTGCATTATGGATGGAACTGCCAAGGTCGACAAGGATGCTGATATGTTCATTACACCTGGTATTGAAGCCGGAAAAGGTTCATTTAAGGGATGGACATCCAATTACCAATTCTTTTCTAGCGCAATGAACCCTCAACAAGCATACGATTTGTATAAGAAGGGTTTCGGAGGAAACTGGTTGTCCAGTCTATTGAACATGCAAGTTACTGTAAGTGTTTCCAAGAATGGAAAGGTAGAAAAGGAATATACTTTTTAAATTATAAATATTTAGTGGTAGTTAACATAGAAAACATAAAAATAAATATATAGCATAATATAATATTATCGTTATACTATATATACATGTTGACAGATAATACATCAGGCAGTGTCCCAAATAGCATAAAGGATTTTGCATCTGCAAACTCTCTTGTTTCAAAGTTTGCGTTTATTCTACTTGTTTTACTAGTTTTTTCAATCATACTTCGTTTGTCAATTGGTCTTATTTCCGCATATTTTACTCCAACTGGTTCCCCCAAATTATTTAAAGGAATGATACCAGGAAATAACACTATCACATTTGACCAAACACCAGGTGGTAAAAATCAGACCATTCTTCGTTCAAATAATCAACGAGGAGGTATCGAGTTTACTTGGAGCATATGGACATTCCTTCAAGATGATATTCAAGCAACTCAATATCGTCATATTTTCTCCAAGGGAAATCCTGAACAGTATGCACGTAGATATACTGAAGGTTCTCCTAACCCTCCACAGAACGGAATTATGGGACCCAATAATGCTCCTGGGTTATATGTTGCTCCTGGAAGAAATGCATTGTTATTGGTAATGAATACATTTGAAAACATTGATGAAGAGGTTGAAATCGATAATATGCCTATGAATAAATGGGTAAATGTAATTATTCGTGTAAAAGATAAGAACCTAGACATATTCATTAACGGTATTATTACCAAGAATATGCAGTTCACTAATCCTCCTCGTCAAAACTATGAAAATGTTCAATTACACTTGAATGGAGGATATAAAGGGTATACCTCAAATCTTTGGTATTATAACTATGCTCTAGGAACAAATGCAATTAACTCAATTGTTTACTGGGGACCTGATACCAAGCTTGCTGTCAATAATGGGTTGAACGATACCGACCCAGACTACTTATCCAGTAAATGGTATTTCGGCGGTCAGGGAGATATGTTTAACCCAACATCAAGTCAACAACAGTATTAAATGCTATAAAATAACATAATCATACATAATACAATTAAAGTATTCTTTATGATTAAATATATTGAAATATTTACGTGATATATATTATGGAAGACCTTATACAATTAACAGAACCACAAGGGAATAATAATTTATTGATTTCTGAGTTTGATATTAGTGGTGGAGAATATTATAGAGACTATAGTTTCATAGATAGACCATTTTCATTAGAGTTAAATAAGATTGAACAAGAAAAACGAAAACAAGACATTTTAAATTATACAAGTCGTACCCCAATTATAACAAAAAATCAACAGTATGCTAATAAAGCACGAGGAATATCACAACATCGTAAAAAAACCTTTGCTACACAATCTCTAAATAAAAAAACAAATCCAAACTCAAACAATCTCATACGTGTAGATAAAAATAAAATGATTATAAATGAAAGTCCTTACACTGAAGTTCCTTATATAAAAACATCTATTCCTTATAATCATGATATAAGGAATAACGTTTATACTGATGGAAATATGATTTCCACAAGACAATCTAATTCAGTAATGAAATATATAAAAATGCCAAGAGTAGAAAATCGTCCACTTCCTGCAGAAGATAGTATCCTAGAAGGAGGTATCCTTTACGCAGGAACAAAGTTTATTCCAGATGTTACAGAGAGAGATGATTACAGCCCTAGTCTATATAAACTTTCTGAAAAAGCTATTGTAGAAAGTCATTTTGCAGAATATTTTCAAATGAATGTAGAAAAAACATATACTGAGGAAGAATTATTGGAAATAACAGGTAAAACAATGACAGAACTTTATCCATTCCTTCCCAGTTGGGAAAGAGATTATGTAAAGAATGGTGTTAGATGGAACCCTGAAAATGGTGGTAATATGGGTGCGATACTTTATCGAAATCCTTACGACGACACGACTCTTGGTGAATTTATTCCATCCATGTATAATCGTGATAGCAACTATCAATATAATAAGTTTGATAATACATATATACCAATGGTAACAAGCATAATTTTCATTCGCCCAAAGACGATAAAAGAAGGGTGGTCTGAATTACAGCCCATTACTCTTAAGAAATACAACGCTATAATAGATAAGGATATCAACAATTAAATATCCATAATAATTAACAATAAAAATCTATGTATAATATTTTTATTGTTACCAATCAAATTATTCATTGTTTATTGCCATACATTTTTGTTTTGTATCAAAAATGTCACCTGACATACATTTTGTTGATTCATTAATAGACGCACAGCTTCTTGTTCCATCATACTCGCCAATATAACAATAACCAATACTACTTTCAGATGTACTTTTTGATTTTGTTTCATTTGGTTCAGGACCAGAATAATCTACTTCTTGGGTAGAGCGTGTATCAGGTTCTGTATCTTGTGCAGTTTTCATGTTTGTTTTATTAATTTTGGTCTCGAGTTTATTTTGAGGCTTGTCATCACTATCTTCAACATCTCCTGCATTTGTTGCAGATGTTTGATTAATCTTATTGCTGGTATTTTGACTAACCTGACTGCCTTTTACAACTTTGTCTGGTATAGAAGCAGCAGATTTCACTGTTTCTCCTGCCACTTCAACTGCACCCTTTCCACCCATTTCAGTGCTATTCATTAAGTTATTAAAAAATGTAGATATACCACTAGTTACAGAAGTAACTGCATTAAATACCTCTTCACCAAAAAGCATTTTACCTGTCATATAATAAGAAATACCGTTAATAGAAATAATTACCACCAATGCTCCTAATAATAGCCATATAACGAATGAACTTCCAAAAAATCCATCATCACTTCCAGATGATGTTCCGCTAAGACTAGAACTAGAAGGTGAACTCTCAAAAGATGATGTTCCAGTAAGACTAGAACTAGAAGGTGAACTCCCAAAAGACGACGTTCCGCTAAGACTAGGGCTAGAAGACGCTACATTTCCTGTAATTGAAGAAGAACTAGAAGATAAGGTTGGTTGTGTCGAGATGCTTGTATCGTTCATTAATTACGTACTATATAAATTCTATTAGATTATTATTGTTTGAACACACCCGCACTATTTAACTATAATTATATTCTAGGTATAAAATCTATACCAAATAACTCTTTGTCTATTGACACTTTATCAGATGATTTATTATCTGTATTAACTGTATTTTTTTTTGATTTATTACTATTTTTAGTATCTACTATTTTATTTTCAGATTCACAGAAAATACCAAACATTGCATCCGTTGAAACTTGGCTTGCCATTGTAACATGATTATTTTCCATACCACCACTCTGCATTATTTGTTCTTTTACATCATACTCTTCTTGCCTTGCCTTTTCTTTTAATATATGTCGCCCATGTTCCTTAACCTGTGAAAAAATAGTATAAGACTGAGAAAGGATACAAGAGAGAAGACGTTTATCTTTGACAATCTCATATTCACTAAATACAATATTAGTTGTTAAAATAGAAATTGCAAAATAAACAACTGTTCTGCGTTTTGTATTACATACCTCTGTGTATCGTAAACAGAAAATCTCAAAAAGACTATTCACAATACGTTCGTACATTTTTCCGCGTTTTACAGCATGGTCTTTCAGTAGTATCCATATAAGCCATACTGGATTTGTTGCGTATTTATCATCAATAAGAACACTTTCTATATCATCTCTTTTAACAATTCGGCATGGTTGTTTTTCTTTTTTACATAGTTTACTATATTCAATAATCCACTCGTACCAGTAGTATGCACGTAATGTATTTGCAACACTTTCTGTTAAATTGTAAGAAAGCTCGTTAATAGCAATAATTAATTCCTTAGGATCTTCATCTTTTAAAATCTTTTCACACGAAGATAAGTCGGGTGCCTGAAGAAGGCATTTCAGTTTTAACATATTAAAATCATCATGAGAGACCTTTACAGGTTGAACGGTATATTTTTTAGGAGAAGTGCACAATATAACAACAAACTCCATAAATAACGACCTAAAGCCAGTTTCGTTCCTAAACTCAAGTTGCTCTTGATCATTTTCTACACTATTCATATTTTCGCGAAATCTTTGTAATTTTGAAGCCATATAAATAGATAATTTAGGATTAGATATGTGAATATATTTACAATAAAACTGAATTAACGTCTCCCATAATTCCATATAATGACCCGCACATATAAGTTCGGCACACCAATAACACGCATCTTCAATCTTTTCACGGTTCATCGAGTCTGCTAACCGTTGCATCACAATTGTAGATTTAAATCCTGAAAAAGTCACTCCTTTAAAACTTGAAGGGGGTCGGTCATCGTCAATTAACGATTTTTCATTAGACATTGTATTTTGTATTGTAATCTAACAAAAAAAATCACATTATTACATATAGGAGTTACTAATATATAAATATGGATCAATTACGTAAAACATTTCGTCATGGTTATACTTCCGTAAATAAATTAAGCATTTGGGCTAAAGCTCTTATTATCATTATCTTAGCACTTATCTTGTTTAAGCAAATTAATAATCGCCCTGCCCGTTTTGAAGCTTTTCAGACAAGTGATAAGTTAGAATTACGTGAAGGTAACCAAGTATATGACGACTTTTATGCAAATATTTATGACTCGCTTACTTATGTAGATACTAAAAACGATTTTGAACTTAATCAAGTCGTTAAACTTACCGAACCTACTTCAAAAAGTATTGTTCTAGACATAGGCTCTGGAACTGGTCATCATGTAAAACAGTTTACTGACCTTGGTATTACAAATGCAACTGGTGTAGACAATTCAAAGTCAATGGTGAAGAAAGCAAAAGAACTTAATCCTAAGAACAAATATGTCCTTGGAGATGTTCTAAACTCATCTTTATTTAAGGCAAATGAGTTTACTCACCTCACATGCTTTTATTTCACACTTTATTACTTTAGCAATAAAAAGGCATTCTTTACAAACTGTTTTAATTGGCTTATGCCTGGTGGTCATTTGATTGTTCATCTTGTAGATAAAGGTATGTTTGACCCTATCCTTCCTCCAGCTAATCCATTGTTAATGGTATCCCCACAACGTTATGCAAAGAAGAGAATTACTCACAGCAAGATTTTTTTTGACGAGTTCAAATATAGTTCTGATTTTGAAGTAAATGATAGTAGTGATGATGCAATGTTTGTTGAAAAGTTTACAACAAGAAAAGAAGACAAGTTATTTAGAAAAAATAAGCACAAATTATTTATGGAAGATTTAGACGATATTTTAGTTATGGCGAGAGATGTCGGATTTATTGAAAAACAAAAGATAGATATGGTTCGTGTAACTTATGAATATCAATATTTATACGTTTTCCAAAAACCCACATAATATTTTTTTGCTCGCATAGTATATAAGATGTCTGCTGGACCCGAAGCTTACTCCAACGAATCTAATTATGCCGCTGTCGGTGGACGCCGTCGTCGTCGTCGTTCTGCCGCCAGAAAGTCTCACAAGAAGTCCAACAAGAAGTCCCACAAGAAGTCCCACAAGAAGTCTCACAAGAAGCGTGGTGGTATGTGCGGATCTAAGCACGGAGGCAGAAAGTCTCGCAGAAAGCACTAAGTTAATGGTTAATCTTCTTGATTAATTTATTATAACAATGCACACAAACTAAATAAATATTATACACGTTACTACTAATAACGTGCATAATATGATAATTATATATACATTCGTAGCTGTCATTTTTATTATTTTAGCATTTACGGTATTCATAAAAATAAAGTTCCCATTTTGGTCATCTCAACCTGTTTTTCATATATATGATTTAAAATATTATTTATCACCTTGCGGTATAATTAATGAAGCAATTCCCGAAAAAACTAAGTATTATGATACGACTATAGATGTTAAAAAAATACAATATACCACTGCAACTCGTTTAGAAAATCAAGTAATACCATTTATACAGACACATTATTTGAAAACATCAGAGGCATCTTTTTCGCCTAAAAAAGAAAACATACTTCCTTATTTTTCAGGTCATAATTCTCCGTGTCACTTATCAACATGGACTACAAGCTCGCCACTTATTCACTCTTCTGGAAAAGTAACAGTGGACAACAATGTAAGTGCATGTATGACAACAAGACCAGTATATGGTGAAATATATGATAATAATGGTACCGTTATTGCACCCAAGTTTGAAATTAACTATGTAGATTATTTGTGTGTAAGTTCAGAGAAAAGACGACAAGGTATAGCTCCTAAGATAATCTATACACATAACTATTCAATCCAATGTGAAAAACATCGGGTTCCTGTTTCTCTCTTCAAGAGAGAAGATGAAGTTACTGGTATTATTCCATTATGTCTTTATCAATGTGTCTGTTTTGATATGGAAGCATGGACTACTCTACCCGATATTCCCGCAAATAATGGCACAATAGTAAACTGTGAATACAGAAATTATTATCTAGTAGAAGACTTTATTAAACAAAATAAAACAAGATTTAATGCATGTATTACTCCTTCTCTTGGTAATATGATGTCACTTATTAAAAGTGAAAATATATATGTTTATATGTTGCTTGACACCACTGAGCAAATAAAATCTGTCTACTTTTTTCGTAATACATGTATGGAATATGATGATGGTGGAAATAATTTATCTTTATTTGCAAGTATTCAATCAGATACAAAACTAGACTTATTTGTCTACACATGTAAATTAGTTATTACAAAAATTATAAAGAGTTACGGGAAACAGTGTAAATATAAATATTTATCTATTGAAAATATTTCAGACAATGTACAGATAACAAGTGAACTAGAGAAAAAAACACCACCAATATCGTCTGGGCCAATGGCATACTTTTTTTATAATTTTGCATATCATAGACTAGAAGAAAATAAAGTACTTATCATAAATTAATAATTCTATATGTTAATAAGTGAATGATACCTATATTAAGTCAGATTAGCCCTTACAAATATAATACATTAGGAGGAAAAAATATAACTGTGGAGTTTGCATGTGAACAAAATAATAAACAGTGTATTACTGGAGTTTGTCTAGCTACTCCCCCACCATTAATTATTTGCGATTTGTATCAAGATATATCTCCCTCTTTACGTATACTGTCACCGTCTGACAGTCATATAGTTTATCATATTCCCGTGAATAAAATTACAAATATATATTTATCACGTGATGACAACAAGTCTAAAACTTATGCTAGTTTAGTATGTAAACATAAAAAAGTGTGTTATGATTTAGAAAGACATATCATTACATTTATGAATGGCTGGACACATAATGTGGAAGTCCGTTAATATTATTTATTCTATAAACTATTATACAATAAATAATGTAGTATACATTAGCGAGTATATTTCCCTAGTCGTGTAAAGGAGTCAATTATAAATATCATGAAAATACCTAAGAAAAAGTATAACACAATTTCTTCAGTGACATGCGACGTTTTATCGTCTTGTTGTTCTTCTAATAAATGAATTACGTGATTAAGTTTTTCTATTAAAGGATCACGCATACCTGGACCATATGCATGTTGTTGATTTTGTCCAGTAGGAACACCTGCATATAGACCTTTTGGCATACCATCTCCACCTACAAGGTCATCAACATCGACACTGGTTCCATACATCTTTTTATAATCGGGCATATATTGACGATACTTGTCATAGTCTACGCCATTACTTGATAAAGGATTTTCAGGCATATTTTTATCTGGAATATTAGAGGGATCGTATTCTGCGTAAGAATTATCAGAAGAAGATTCTTCAACATCATGTCGTATTTTTGTTTGTTCTACACCTACTGAAACAGGAGGTGAAATAGGAACAAAATCACCCATCTCACCACCTGATTCGTGATTTTCTCCACCATGAATATTGGCAATAACACTATTGACATTTTCAGATGATATTTTATTTGCACCACCCCTCAACTTTACAGTTTTATTATTTCTTCTTCGTTGACCCGATTGTGGTTGAGAAGATGATATACTCACTTCATGGTCAACATTATCAAATGGTGCGGCATTCATTGCTAAAGACATTGTAAAGTTACTTAATAAAAAATGAGATAATAAATTAGTAGAATAACGGAAATGACATTCATATCGTTATCATACAAAATTAGATAGACTTATTGTTTTTGGTCATTATGTTGTTTTGCCGCTGCATCTCGTGCTTTTTCTAATATCTTTGTCGCAGATGCTAATTCTTCTTCTGAAATTACACCATCTTGATTTGTATCAACTAATGAATGTAAAACTCTATATTTTTTTGGAACAACACATAATTTACTCTCTTCATTAAATAAATATTCAGATAATAGTGTAAACATAAGTGTTAAAAATAATGCTGTATAAATATCACGGGTTCCCATCCACGCCATTGAAAATACAAAAACCTGTTTACTAAGACCATTCTTTAAATATGCCTGTGTAGATTTACTAAACTGTACAGGAACTGTTTTTGCTCCTAAATTGAGTAAAATCATAACAAAACCCGCAAAATATTTACTATTGTTAAGTTCTGAAATATAACTGTGGATTAGTGCCAATACACGCTGAAGATAACCGCCTGACTTTCCTCCTACCATAAAACCATCTGGCATCGGTGTAGGGTAAGGAACATTGTCCAGTCCTTTATCTTTTGATTTTTTATTTACCATATTGTTCTACTATATAAATAAATACAGATAAAAAAACAATTATGCGACTAAACCGAACTTTCCAAGAACGGTAGATTTCACTTGCTCAACAACGTTATCTTTTGCTTTATTTGCATTATTTATAACACGCATGTATTCTGTTTTAACATCCTTAATTGTTTTTGCATTTTTGAGACCATCCTTTACTTTACTAACATCCACAAATCCTTCTTCAACTACAATACGGTTTCCAAAATAAACACCCATTGCTAATGAAAACACTACTATAAGAAGTAATAAAATAAACTCTTGTTTTCGTTTATCCTTCATATTGTTGTATTATATCAATAATATTTTTTACACAAATACTATTGATAACCTTCATCTATTATTACTTTGTATCTTTATTTTTATCATCTTTTACTTTTCTCGGAGTAGGGAAATATTGACGTCCTAATATTTTTGCCCAATTCATTTTAATTGCTTGTAAACGAGCTTCACATGCTAAAGATGGAACGTCTGACTTATCAATACCTTCACCTTCCTTAAGTGTTAAGTGAACATTTACCTGAAAAGTTAAATTAGACTTATCTTCGTTAAGAAGGTCAACTGTATCTCTGGTAATAACTGGAGGATTAAATCCATTTTGTCTAAAGCCACCAAGTTGGACATCGTCTTCCAAATTATCTCCTTCTTTGATTGTATCAGTATCAGTATCAGTATCAGTATCACTTTCACTAAGAACTTCTACACTTTCTTTATCTGAAAGTTCTTCTACTCGTTCATTCTCAAAATAATCTATATTAAACCTATCAACATTAAATACTTTTGTATATAATTCTGTAAATGTCACACGGTTAGTTTGACTTCTAATAACTTCTTCGATAATACTATCAAATATCTTAAAATAAGAATAAAAAGAACCAAATGATTTGTATATCTCATTATCGTTGCGGTCTTTAATAATATTGTAGGAGGTGTAACTAAGAATATACATGTAGAACGGCATACTAAGTTCTAAATTATCAAGTTGAGGAAGAGACATATTTTGTGATGCTTCTAACTTTGTCAAAAAATCTTTTTCTACAGCATATAAAGGGAACACTGCTTTTTTATAATTACCTATACTGGTAACAGCACCTCCAGAAATATTTTTACGAGTACGTTTTTTATGAGTTACTTTATACATTCCGCCTTTTCGTGTTATATTTTTTGACGAAACTGATTTTACAGCCTTCTTCTCTGCCTGTGACATTGTTGCGTTAAATACAACAAGATTGTAATGATTATCATCCTCATAACTAACAACTATCACCTTATCATGTTTCACAGGTTTTTCAGTATTATAAACAGTGTCATCTTTTATGTCATTTGCAACTCTAAAACCAATCTCACGACGTCTCAACTTAGGGTCTGTTTCTATTCCAGACTTTGGTTCAATAATCGTAGTATTCATCATTCGTTTCAATGCAATTACTTTAACCTTGAATATTTGTTGTATCATTTCAATGTCACTCATCTGAGCATAATAAGATGGTCTCATTAATAATTTTTCTGCTTCATCAAAAGTAGTTGGCGTTGAAAAAGGTTGATAATCTTTTATAGAAGGTTCTTTGTCAAACTCTCTATTAAATACTATAAACTTAGCATCATTTGAGCTTTGACGGAACATGCTATCTGCAGTTTGAAATAGAGACATTTTTCGTTCTTCATCGGTTAGGTCTTTATTCTCTAACAAATATTCAGCCTCCTCCTTATATACAAAATATAAGCTGTTATTTTCTATAATTTCTCGTGATTGTTCTAGATAATCCATGTAATCTTTCAAGTTTTTGTTTTTCTCAATCATATCAGTATATTCTTTATTTGATGTCACCCATTTCATTGTTGCATCGTAGCCATAAACAAGCGAACTTGATACAATCATATCAAACAACAAAAAATGTTTGTGTGCACGATAGTAATTAACTACTGCCCAACGAATAAACATAGGCGTAAACTCTGTATTTGAACGCGTAACTGGACTTTGTGAACTTAAATCTATATCGTCATATGTAATTAATTCTGGTTTTGAACCATCGTTATCAGACATTAATTTAGCATAAGCATTTTGCATATTAAATGCAGTTGCAACACAATTGTAAAAACAGTTCCCGTCACCATCTATTTCAATTATTTGAAGTTTCTCTAGATATTTTATATAATTTTGACAGTTAAATACTTTCCCCAAACCTTTGTTTGTTGTTCCCATATTCACACCAAGATTAAAAATATTTTTATAAATATCAGATTTAAATAATTGTCGTCCAATACCTTTCTCTTCGCCCTGCACAACATCATTCATCATCTTAATAAGATTAAAATAATTACAGTTTGCTACTAACTCATTAAGTTGTTCATCTGTCAACAAACCCTTACCTTTTTTGTAATCAATAGGAATATTTTTATAATCGCCTGTTTTAACGTTTTGTTGTGTATATTCTATGTAATAACCACGGTCGAAAAACTTACGCATCATCTTGGATATTAGATTGTTATTGTTTACATTGGGTTGTTGAAACTTATCATTCTTATCTGGAACAGGTATAGTTGCAATACCAGGAAGTGTCTTTACTGCTGGAGGTGCAGGTAACTCAGTGAGATTTTTCTCTATTTTTACAGGGATAACAATTGGTTTGGGCTTTACAATTATTTCAGTAGATGGTGGAGGAGTTGGTGGAGGGTCTTCCTTCTTAACAAGAACTTTTCCATTAATATTAATTACCTCTGGTGGTTTGGGAACATCTTCCTTCTTTTCTTCCTCTTTATCTTCATCTAAAAACTTCTTTTTCTCTTCTTCCTTTTTCACATCTTCTGGGTTTCTTTGTTTTAAAGGAATTGGTTCGCTATTTCCATTGCCACGTTTTAATGAATCGGGTATTTTACGAAGTTCCTCAGCACCACGCTTAGATTGCATGTTAAGAATATTTGCATCAGCAATATCACGCATATTAAGACGCATATCAATTTGATCTTTTGGCTCAAGTTTCCACGAATTATCATCAAAATCGACACTATAAATAGTATATGGTTTACCTGCTAGATAAATAATACTATTTTTTTGAAGAATAGTTTTAACAGTTAAATCAATATTATAATCAACAATACCCTTTTCAATCGCAACATCAAATGGTATTGGTGTTGTTCCAAGCATGAATTCACTTGCAATACGGTTATTTAATGTTAAGAATAATTGTCCATCATAAAACTGACGTTTGATATTATCGTCTCCTGACAGTTTAATTGCTTTTTCTGATAATTTTAGTTGAGGATTTACAAGAGCAGTTTTACGTTTATTATTCTTTCCACGCCCACCTTTACCCATATCAATACCTAAATCACTTGGTTCAAGTTTAAACTCCTGATGACCAGGAATTGTAGTAGTCACATTAATTGTTATTGAACGAGGAGGATTTATATCTTTATCTAATTTGGTCTTCTCTTGGGACAATTCTTTTACCTGTTTTTTATCACTTTCTTCTACAATAGGAAGTTCTTCACTTACACCCGCATTCATTTCTTGTGGTTCACTTACAGGTTCAGAAGGTTCTTCTTCAGTAGCAGTAACAGGTGGTTCTTCTGAGACAGGTTCGGCCTCTACTTCTATTGTATCTTTTCCATCAATTGTGTTCCATATTGGTTTAAGAACTGCATGATAAATACGAGGAGAACTTAACATAATATATTGCCTCATAGCACTGGGTGGATTATGCCATAAAATTATATGTGACTGTGCTACATCTCTGTTTGAATATGCATTATCTATTCCTTCAAAGTTATAGTATGTTCCTACAAGAAGTCTCGGTAGTGTCTCTCCACCTCGTGAATGTCCTAGAATAATGTCATTTGACCCAAATGTATATATGTAACCCTTCTCGGGGTTTGCAAATAACACTTTCTTTTTGAGTTTAATGTTTGTTTTGAGCACATCTAAATATGGTTTCATTGCCGTAGATTTAATAAGTCCCGATGTCTTTTTGTCCATAAAATCAATAACTTCATCAAGTTGTTTATCTGTAATCATTGTTTCATACGCATTTACACCTTTTCCTTTAGAAAACTCAATACTATTTCCTGTTGCTTCTATCTTGGCATCTACCTCGTCTTTAGTTCTATATGCAAAGAATGTATCTTTTCTCTCTTCGTCAAGATTATAAATATGGGAGTAAGCTTGAGATGAAGTGCTCTGTTGATAGATAAAACCACTTATTACATTTGTAAAATTATTTTCAAACATACTCACTAGTTCCATAAAGTTATCTTTTGTATATTCTTTGATGTATGGATTTTTTTCAGTCGGTTCGGGTAGTTTATTTAATTTATCTGACAACTTTTCAAGTCCACCCTTTTCAATCTTATGGTCTGGTTGTGTTGTAGTTATACGCGGAATAATATCTTGAATATATGCATCTCCGCCAAGCTGGACAACTTGTGTGCTTGTGTTGTCTTGTGGTTCTTCTGGTTTTTCCGGTTCTTCTGGTGTTGTGAATAGATTAAGGGTTTCCTTCTCTCCACTTATCTCATTAAAATCAAATGTTTCAAGTTCATTTATAGATATAAACTTATAAAACAAACCTTGAAATCCCATGGGTGTCATAGGAAACTTTTCATCTTTTTCACCCTGATAATTGAAAAATCCAGTTTTAAATGTATCATCTTCTTTGCTATATTCCGGAACGCCCTGTCCTCTGTCTTTTAGAGTATTTACCCCCAATACCATATTCTCACTATTCATAGTTGTTAACATAGAACTTCCTTCAATTATAGCAGGGTTCATATGTTTTCCATGCAACACCATGTATATTTTCAAAAACTCGCCGTATTTTTTAAAATACGCATTATCTTGTTCTGTCAGTTTTTTATCTTTTTCTTCAGCATCAGGAACGTCTGCAAACTTTTCAGTGAACCATGGATAAACATCGTTTAGTTTATCTTCAATAAGTTTGTATTCTTTAAAAAATGCGTCTTCTTTACTCATTCCCTCTTCATTTATTGATTTTTTGACACGAGAATATATTTCAGTCCATTCGTAAAAAACATAGTCTTCCGCCTTATCTTTCAATAATAATGGCTTTTTATTTTCTGGAACTGGAACTGGAATTGAAACAGCAGTAGGAATAGTTTCGTTTTGTTCTGGCAAAGAATTATTATCTTTTGATAATTCTAACGTATCAGGGACCTTTACATTCTGTGCAAAATGCACAGTTTCACCACCCAATTGTTCATCTATTAATGGTTCGGTTTTCATTTTACTTGCTACAGCATAAATAAAATGTTTGTATAAGATTAATCCCATATTAATATTTTTTTTATTTGACATATACTCATCTTTCGATTTCTCATCATCGCGAGTAAACTCAAAATCAGGGTCTTGATAAGAACCTTTATACGGACTACCTTCGGGGATATAGATATTAGTTATATCTGGATTTAATCCATCCAGTTTCTGGTGACGATAATAAACTTTTTGGTCGCCATAACCATTCGTATAATTGTTTGTCTTTTTATTTCCGGTTAATAACGTAATATCAAATCCACCACGTTCAATTACCTCGCCTCTAAACGCACTAATAAGTGTTTGAAGTGCGTTCAATGACATAACTGAACCAGAAGGTTTATATTTTGTTCTCTCTTCGCCTGCATATTTACCATTTACCTCCGATAAGTCAGAAGCATATGACATTAATGACCTAGATGGGTATTCTATTTGAATATTCCATTTATTAGACGAACCAAATGTTGAATACTCACAATTTATATAATTGTTTAACATATTTATAGCAGTATCATATGTAAAATTATTATCTCCATTCATTTGCACAAGAGTTTCGGTATCAAACATCATTTTATGTAAATCTTCTGGTGTAGATACTTTATAGATCTCTTGCATGAGTTCATAAATGTATATACGATTGTTGTGAGAAATAAGATATTTAAGTTTGTTTTTGTCACGTGACATGATACTAGACATAATACCACTGACTGGTTCTCTTGCGAACATAATAAAAAAATAGTATTCGGGTTTCAGACGTCTAAAAATATCACGTATATTCTCTCTATTTGAAACGCGTGTTCTTGAGTTCATGTTCTTATTAATCCAATAAACAAGTGTAGAACGACCAAGAAGTCTTGTTAAATCTTTTAAGTTGTTAAAAATATCGTCAACACTTGCACCATCTGGAAGGTCTGCTTTTTGTAATTCATCACGAGTCTTTTTTATTTGAACTTGTAATTTTAGATAATCATCAAATACATCTTGAGTAAACATATCTACTTGTGTAAGTGTGCGTATGCATTGGTAAAACTTATCGTTTGATGAAAAAACCTTCATTAGGTTGGCAACTCGTTCGTTATTTAAAGGTTCATAAGGAGTACCTTCTTTATCTGCATTTTTTGGAAGTTTCGTTGTCTTTTCAATTAATTCCACAAGGTATTCAGGTGTTCTCAAAAAAGAGTTTCCATCAACACTATTCTTACTAAAAGGATAACAGTTTGCATCAAGAAACTGGTCAATTGTTAATGTCTTGCCCGTAAAAAAATTGTCGGGCTCGGCACCTCCTCGATGACCATTTTTGCGATACGTTTTATTATGTGACCCCTCCGATTTTTTATCACTAGTACGTTGCTTTCGTATACGGTCTACTATTAATTTTCGGGTATATTTTTTTGTCATAATATTACTTACTATATAAATATATAATATTATGCTTATCTTTTCGTGTTTATATTTTAATTTGTCCGAAAGTATTTCATATTAATCTGTTTCATCTTCACTATCACTTCCAAATAAATCTGTATGAAACATTTCATCAATAGCTTCTGATAATAGTGTATTAAAATTATTTTCACATAGTTGTAACGAAACACCATTCGTCATAGATAAAGCTACTTGCATACTAGCAAAATCATTATCTAGCTTAATCTTATAATTTGGTGCAATTACATCTCGAATATATTTATTTACAAGTTGAAAAGAATGGTAAAGTCGTTCTTGACAAGCTGTATTACCCTGTTCAAACATCATTGTGCTCATTAACTCTGCAATTTCATTAATAATTTTTTCTTTTATATCCTTTCCAAGTGTTTCTAAAAAGCTGGAAGGATAAATAACAGCAGATATATACCGTTCTGCAATAATGTGCATCTTACCTTGACGTCGATAATTCGCCGCCCCAAAATGTAATTCGTCTTGTATCTTTTTTGGAATAGTAACCACTAATCCAAAATCAATAATACCTACCTGGAACTTAGGAATACGTTGTTGTTTACATATTGTCTCGTCATTTTCAATAAAAATTATATTACCCGCATGTAAATCTCCATGTGCGGTCCCATTGACCATCATACAGGTTAATCCCATTTTTGTTATCATTTTTGCATAGTTATTATAATTATCTTTTGAAACTTCTGAAAATGATTTACCGTCAATATATTCCATAATAATATAATTATCGTTTAATCTTGGTGTTTCATCAATTAACTTTGGTATCTTTACATAGTCAATATGTTCAAAATTGTTGTAAAAAATATTCATATTTTCTTTTTCTTTAGAGAAATCAAGCTGATGTTTTAAAACACTAAAATGCTTTACTATTGTCTCTGAGAGTTCTACTCTTGACCACCAAAATACAATGGTTGATATAATAGAAAGAAGTGACCTCATCCTATAGATGGATTTGTCTAGTTTTTCTTTTATTAGTTTTCGTTTTATTTTTAAAATATACTTTTCACCCGTTTCTTTGTGTTTTAACATATAAATAAGAGAAATCATGCCAGACCGAAATGGCGTGTCATGAACAAACGTAAAAGGGGTATTTGTTTCTATATATTTAATAATATCCCTATCACAATCTTCTTCGTTATATGGAACTCTATCGGTGTAGCGCATAAGCTCATTATCCATTTCTTTATCAAGTAATTCATGAGAGTTAGACAACGCCTGGATTATTTTTACAAACAATACATCTGTTTTTACTAATGTCATTGTTGTCTTACGAATAAACGCACCGTAATCATTTCGCATGAACCACCATACAAATGCATTTATGGAAACAGTGCTAATAACTCTATAATAAAATAATAATATATCAATCATTAACTATTAGTATATTATTATTGAGACATCTCTATAAATGTTTTTACCTTTTTAAACATTTTTTTGAAAATATTCATCATCATTGGTTCAAATCTTGTTAATGGATGGTCTTTTTCATGAGTAAGGAAAATAGTACATTTGCACGTATGTATGTCGTTAAAATTACATTCCACATTTATTGTGTCAATTGGCGCAATACACGAAAAGTTTGATAGTTCAACTGTATCTATTGATGTAGTATCGTCGTTTTTACAACAATTAAATATTATATTATTGTCCTGGGTTTTTTTTAAAATATCCATGTTAAAAAATAAGTGGGGCATGCCAATATCTTTAAATAAATGCGTAAACACAACTTTTAGCTTTTGTATATCGTCATAATTGTCTAAATTATAACATTGAATAATGTCCCCTTTATGCACACTATATATGATGTCTATGATAGACCTGTCAATTAGTGTATGTAAGTTCATATTTACGTTTTTCAAAGAAAACTCTATTTTTAAAGTATTGTCTATTTTACTAGTAATTAATTCTTTATTCATCATATAATTCTATAATGATAATAAAATCTCTTTATAAACTAACAGGAACCAAATGAATAAAACAAAAAAGGTAGGAAATAAATCTTCAATTAAGACGACTATAAAAATACGTTCACATGTTGGAGGTAAATCTAATCCAAAAAAACGTAGTGATGGAACACTTGTCTTCAAAGACTATCCCGACTTCCGTCCCAATTTAACACCAAGAGAGATGTTTCAAAAAGGAAGTTTCGGTGGAACATACTGGCGTCCTATCTATTCATCTGTTGTAAATAAAAATCTCAAAAATATTCATAAAAAATATCCAAAATCATGGTGGAAAGGTATACCAGAAGATCATCTTACACGACCATTTGATGATTATGATACTAATATAAATAAATATGGAGTAAAGGTAGGAACAACACTCGAGTTCTGGGAAGGAAAAAAATGGATTACGAAATATCATCCATACGGATGGGTTCAGTGGTATTGTGATTTTTATCAAGGAAAACGAACACCAGACGATGAGAGACAGATAGGTAGATGGAGTGCGTTGACTGGCGAAAAAGGAAGATTTAAAAACTTTCTCATCAATCTAATTAAAAAACGACACAAAAAAGATGTCAAAAAAGGACTACATGATTACTCAATCTCACCTAAAATACGTCAAGTTCTTCAACATTGGGCATACGAAATCAGACAACATGACTTAAAATAAATTAATTTATCATAGCAAACATAAACATCATAATTTACAAATAATTGTGTATTATGATATATTCGAAAACAAAATTATGTAATTAGTTAAATATCGAGACTTATTGTGTTTTTATCGGAACCATTTCTGCGTCTACGTGACTTCTTAGGCGCGTTTGCGGAGCTTTGCATATCCTTCAAATCAGAAATACTGATTGTGCTACTATCGTTTACAAGTTCAGGAAAATTAGGGGGACTGCTTGGGGGGTCAATTACTGGAGGAGGTGACGATGCAGATGGGGCACTTGGACCACTTGACATACTTACTTTCTTTGTCTTCAAATTAGATAAGATACTATCAATATCCGATGGGCCCTTCATCTCTGCGCGAGGTTGGGCTGGAGGCTGTTCGCTACGCATACTACGCTCGGGAGCTTTTGCACTAGTAAAGTTTTCACTAATATTAATACCATCGCCCATATTCACACTTCTAGACAAGTCGGGTCTAGAAGAAAAACTATCATTATTTCCGGAACGGTGAGATGGTGGAGGTGGTGCACGCGGACCTTGTGTTGACATTGGTGGCGGGGGTCCAGAACCAGGAGCTGGAGCTGGGTCAGGATTATTTACACCATTCATAAAATTAGAAAATCCAGGGTTTGAGTTACCCATAGAGTTAACTGCTGCTTGTTGGAACTGCTTTGCCAAATCAGGGTTCTGACGCATAATATCGTCCATACCAGGCATGGCAGATTTAAACATAGTGTTTGTCATATGCAACATTGCTGCACTACCACCGACTTGAAAAAGTAGCTTGAGTTCAGGAGCCATGCTGGCCTTGGACTTATACTTATCATATAGTTCGCTAAATACCTCATCATAATCGTCCATATTATCTGCAATTTGTTCACTCCAACCTTCTAGTTTCAAATCGAAAGGATCAAATCGATTGTTCAAAAACTCAATACCATTAATACATGTCATCATGATATTTCCTTGAAACTTAATAGAGTTTTGCTTTGCCTTCTCATCCATAATGGTTTCATACTCACCCTTCATTTCTAAAATAGGCGAGTCCATTGAATACTTTTTTGATAATTGAACTCCTTTTTGCTCTAGCATCTCGAGTTTGCGTAGTAGTTGAAACTTTTCACGCAACATCTCCTCCTTACTTTGTGCTGGTTTGGGTGGAGCATGGACTTCAGGATTAACTGGAATATCATTAAACTTTTCAAACCCGTCCCAGGTAGATGTAGTTGGATTTCTAGTATCACTTGATAAGTTTGGTTCTTCAAATGACACACTAGGTTTGGAGTCGTCTAGACGAATAGTGTCTGAAAATATATCATTTTTAGAAGCACTTGAACCTGCAATGTCATTTAAATCTGTTTCAAGTTGATCAAGCTCATCTAATCCTAAACCATCGGGGTCCTTTTTACTTGCCTCTTTATTGCCGTTCATTAACAACTCAATACCATCTCCAAACTTACCACTAGACATGCTACTCTTACTACCATAATCAATACCGTCTAAAGAAGAAATTTCAATTATGTCGTCCATAACACTAATACTAATAAAGTATACAAATTACTTCTAAGTCTTACGAATAATAAATATATAAATCAGGATCTATACTTCACATACCACATTCCTTGTAAAAAACAGTCTGCTAAATCGTCTTTCTTCTTGTGCAAATTAAAAAAGTTTATCCATTCGTTATGTTTTCCTACTAACATTTCTAAACATTTCTTAATACCTGCTTTTTTTCTCTCTGCATATGTCTCATGAATGTCATCGTCCTTAAGTTTGTTGATAGAGGAAATAAACTCAATGTCTAGTTTATTGTTACTCATCAAAAAATATTGTGACAACATTCCTTGGACAGTTTTCATACGGTTTGCAATTGGGCTAATTTGATTTTCAATAATTACTCTATCTATATCGCCTAAACTGTCCTTGAACATTTCATTTAATTTATATTGTATATTACGTCCAATAGTAACAATATCTAATTTTGTAGCATCAATTTTATCTACAGCATCAAAACATCTCTCTTGGCCAAAATTATAGATAAGGTCTAAAAGGTCAGCCTTCTTAATAGGTTGCGTATAATCAATACAATGTTTTGATGCAACCTCCTGTAACCCAGCGACCTTCTGTTTTTTTAAAAACTTAAGAGACAGCTCATTACATGGTTTCATATAACTTTCCAGTTTGGAATGCTTTGTGCAGTAATACTTACCGTTTTTTGAAAACTTAACTTCCGATTTACAATTAGTAGTATTGTCTTTTTCCTTACCACAACAAGTTGTGTCATGCATCCTAGTTAAATTAACAACATCCCATTTAAGAATAGTAACTTTATCCTCTGGTTTTACAACGATATCTGCCTCTACAAGATTTCCACAAATGTCATCAAGAGAGAAATAAACAATGGCAAGATTTTTAATACCTACATCTATGCTGACTATTTTCATTCTAGACACAAAACACAATATAATATATTAATATATAATCATGTACTAAGTCATAATACTGTCAATATATTTATGGTCGCTCTATAATTAAATACATACGTATTGTCATGATAATAAAAACAAATATAGACGTATATCTACATTTCTATACGTCTATAGAAGATAATGTCGGCTTCTGTTTTAAACTTGATATTAATTATTGCTATTGTTATGGGGCTTGCCATGGTATTTTTATGTTGCTTTGTATTGATTTCTTCAGTTGGAGACGGTTCATTATGTGCAGAAGAAATAGAAATAGAACCAGCTACAAATAATCCTTTGCAAAATTAAAGTATGACATTATCACCACGCAAATACATTCTGTTGGTTGTTACATTTAGTTTCGTACACGATACCTTTACCTTGACAACAGTAGTGACTAAACGTTAAAGAGCCATTATGATTTTTATCAATTATTTGTTTTACATCTTTTAACTTCATATTGTTGTAAACTAAATCACCAACGTGAAATGTTGTAGTTTTTTTATGTATTTTTTCAATTATTTTACATGTATTAATAAATAACATATAATCATCTTTTACAAACGTCATAATATATCTAGCTATATCTGGATATACCTTATTTCTCGAACATAACTGGCGAACCGGTACATATACGTCTTGTACTTTGAAATCTAATTTTGTCTGCATAATTAATAAATATTATTTAAATGTGTATATTTTACACACATTTAAATGTTTTATAAACGTTTCAATTTAATGACTTCCTGTATACATAGTAGGAGTATACATTTTTGCCTGTTGTTCATTTCTAGATAAATACATCTGTTTAAGATCGCTAGAAAATGTGTTTGGTCTCACTTGTGTTCTGTCTTCTAAGTTCTTAAAGTTGTATGGAGTCTGAACATTTGTTCCTGGAGCCATAGAAATATTATTTACATTGTTATACATCTCATTTGTCATACTTTGAGACATAATTTGTGTTGCGTTTGAAGTTAAATATTTTCTATAATCCCAATTACTTCTTATATTCGCGGATTCTTTCATATGCATATCTACAACTGGCTCTGATAACCAACTACACCCTTGACGTCCATCAGACATCATGGCTGGTTTGTTAGAATGAATATTATTTGATGAAACACCAAGTTCTCTTAATCTTTGGTCCATTTGTTATATGATAATTCTATATATATACTTGATAAGTTATTGTGGTGAAAGAAGTTTAATTAATTTATTTTTAGTGGGTTTTTCATTATCTCCAATAAGTCCACGCGAAAAAGCAATCTTTCTCAGTTCGGTAACGGTATACTTACTATAATCAGTAAGGTCTTGTTCCCCAATCTCGATTAGTTTACTTTCACTTTTTATTCCAATATCTTCATCAGAAACACTTTCTAACTCTTCAATATCTTCATCAGAAACACTTTCTAACTCTTCAATATCTTGCTCAAGTGCAACTTTTTCAAAATCAAGATTAGTTGTATCTATTCCAATATCTTCTTCGCTTAATTCTTCTACCCTAGGTGTGTCTTCATCAATATCATTAATATCTGATATATTATCTGATATATCAATACTTGCTAGCATATCACTATTAAGTGATTGAATAATTTTAACTTTACTCTCCTCGTTATCATCATCGTCCTCGCTATCACCATCGTCATCGCTATCACCATTCTCCACACTATCATCATCCTCCTCACTATCATCTTCTTCTTCATCTGAATCATTGTCACTACTGTCTAAACCGTCGCTACTCTCTCCATCGTCGTCAGAAACATCGATAAGGGGGTCGAGCGAATCAACTCCAAGAGGCATATAGGGAACATTCACTTTTATTTTATGAATATCTTCATCAGGAACAACAGTTTTGTCTAAATTAGTCTCACCTCCTTCATTATTATGAGTAATATTGGTAGGTGGGCTCACTGACTTAATTGTATTCACTTCTGAAACAAGTGTTGTTGTCAAGTCCATGATTGCATTAATTTTTGCACTTTGTTGCTGAAGTTTGTTATAAAACAAAAATGATACAGCAGCAACGAGGATACATGTAATCACGATGGATAGTAGAAAAGGTACACTAAATATTTCGCTCAATGCCATTAGAAATGAAATACATTAAAAAATCATAAAATAGACGAACAACTATATTTCATGATTTGTATCCTACAACTTCAAATATTTTTAAGCATATGCTCTGGATAATTCATTTGTCTAAGAACTTCAACCCCCCCATCTATCTCATTTATTCCTTCCTGAATAGTATATTTATAAGTAAACTTATTATCTTCGGCAACGGAAACATCCATTTTATAATTAACAACGTTTTCATGTTTATCTAACTTTTTACATAGTTCATGATAATGGGTAGTTAATGCATATTGAATATTCTGTGCACCAGAGAGATGACGTAGGTAAACATAACCACATTTAACAGCTTCTACAGGATTTGTTCCCGAGTAAAGTTCATCAAACAGACAGAAATGACGTAAACTTGGTCCACCACGTTCTATTTTATCTAAAATCTTTTTACATTTCCTACTTTCAGATTGGAATAAACTATCACGACCAGATGTATCAGGAACATTCAGGTAACAGTGTAACACATTATACGGTTCAAATGAACACGATTTATAAAATCCACATCCATATTGCTGGGTAAGAATAATATTTGTCATAATCGTTTTTAATATTGTTGTTTTTCCAGACGCATTTGGTCCCGTTATAACTGCATCTTTCTTAATGTATATATTGTTCTTTACTGGTTTATTATTGGATAATGGTGGATAAACCGCTTTTTCAATAGTAATACCAGCACTATTTTTCTTCTTTGATGTTTTCTCTCTTAATGTCCCATACCCCATCTTCTTAGAAAGAATATTCTCCTTTATACCAATCAAGTTGGATATATATCCTTCAAATCCAAATGCAAAGGAAATAGATGTATTATAATCATCATCTGAATACAACAAGAAAAACTCTTTTAAAACTCTTCCCATATCTGTGAGCTTTTTATATGAAAAACAAAACGGGTGAATATCATCTATATCATCAGCTATATCAGTTAATGTATCTACATGTTCACAAACAATAGCATTGAACTTTTTATAAGTCTTTAGTTTTTGAGTATAAGAGAGAAACATCTTCATTTTAACAATAGATTTGCGAATAAATATTGACAACTTAAATAAAATATCGTGTATCTTATACATATTTTTGTAAAACTTTAAACAGACTTGTGTATTTTGATAGAGAGACATCATGTAGATACCGACAGAAACCAACATATAAAGTCGTTCTTGAAGTCCAACATCACTAAAACTAGTAAATATCTTTCCTAGTGCATGGCGTTTTGCAACATCTTTAAATATCGTATAATAATTTGACAAGCTTAAATCAATGCCACGTATCTTTATAATAATGAAAGGCACCAAAGACATCATAACAGGTATTAATAGTGCCATAACAGGTGAAGCAAGATTGTACATGCTTAATGTTTGTAAGAACATCTCATGATTATTGAGAAACTCAAACCTATCCCAGTCTATGTAATGATACTTATCTCGAAAATCCTTTTCTGTTTTTAGTTCTTTCCACATATCAAATATTTCACCAGGACTTTCTCCTTCTGGACAATCTTCACAAAAATCAGAAATACTAAACTTTTTAATTACACGCTTAGTATCATTAATAAATTTTACGTTAGAGCTATAATATTTCGTCATATCTGGACGTACAATTTTTCCTAGTTCACAATTGGTACCAAATACATTATCTACAAGTGGATTACATGTATCGTCTTGTGTTTGCAAAAGTTCTAAATCTTTAACAAGTTCTTTATCAAGAAGATGACGAGACTTTGATTGTAAATGACATATTGGGGGTTTAAAATGTGTAATTACCTGTTTTTCAACGTATTCATTGTCATATTTAGACGGTTCATATCTTTGTGTTGACAAATCATTTGATATAAATGATTCAATAATAGTCTCCCCTTTTGTGTTATCATTTGGCATACTTTGTATTATTGAAACTATACAAAACATAGAAAAAATAACTACTATACAAACTCAATATATAAGTGAACTGATGAAGAAATAATCATAATGCATAATTTCATTATTATTATTATTTATTATTACTAAAATTAGATTGCAATATCTGAAGGCATCTCAGTTATCTGAGTATCATAATACTTCTCAATATTTCTCATAATTACAACATCTCTTTCTGTAATTAAATTAATTCCTACACCTTTCCTTCCCCAACGTCCACTTCTTCCAATTCTATGAAGATAGGTTGAAATATCACGTGAAATATCAAAATTAATAACACAACTTACTTGTTGAATATCAATACCACGAGCTGTCAAATTAGATGAAATAAGAACTCTGTATTTGCCAGAACGAAAGTCCGCAAGTGATGTTTCTCTTTCAGGCTTGCTCATATTAGAATGAATACAACATACTGGGTATCCATCATGAGACATGGCATCATGCAAATCAGTGACACGTTTAACACTATTCGCATAAATAATACAATGTGAAACCGAAAACTTTCCATACAAATCAATTAATGTATCGTATTTTTGAACATCATCCATAACTGCGACATAGTATTGTGAAATACCTTCAAGTGTTAGTTGTTCAGCCTTAACAATAATTTTGACAGGGTCTTTCATAAACTCGTCAGTAATATAAAAAATATGTTGGGGCAATGTTGCACTAAAAATACATGACTGAACTTTTTCGGGTAGATGGACAAAAATAGACTTAATCTGCTCATCAAATCCACTAGATAAGAGCTCATCTGCCTCATCTAAAATAAGCTGTTTTACATTACGAGTATTTAAAGCCCGTCTACGAAGCAAATCATTAATGCGACCAGGTGTCCCGATAACAATGTGGGGTCTTTCATTTTTCAACATACGAATATGTTCATTTACATGAACTCCGCCGAGAAGAGTTTCAACTTTAATATTTTCCATAAACTCAGACAATCCCTTAAAGACTGTTGCTGTTTGCATACTAAGCTCTCGTGTAGGACTAATACAAATAACTTGCACACTATTAACTTTTGTATCAACTGTCATCAATGCACCAATTGTAAATGTTGCAGTTTTACCAGTTCCAGACTGAGCCTGTGCAATTAAATCTCTTCCGTCTTTCATCGGCTGAATAGCTTTCTTTTGAATAGGACTTGGATTTTCATATCCATACGCATAAATACCCCTAAGAAGGTCGGTATCTAAATCCATTTGGTCCCATTTTTCAATGTCACTATAAGTCGTTTCATTATTTAGTGGCTCAGGGTCAATTCCCACCTCTTTGTTTTCTTCCTCAACAACCTCAGGTTTTACAAGTTCAGGCTTAAATAAGTTAGGCATTTTCAAACTATATACAATCGACCCAACTTTTTAAGTGGTAATAGATATGTTTCTATTGTGCTATCAAAATTATATCGATATAAATACTAGTTATAAGTTGGCAATAACTAAATATAATATTTATATATGTAAACCATATAGATATTTTCGTACACTGTTAGTAGTACAGAAAATAAGATGTTGTATTATACCTTATCTGACTTCCATGATATTTCAAAAAAAGGTTTTGAAATAATTCTTCCTGAAAATACCGTTAACTTAATTAATAGTTTATCAGAACATGTAAGCTCACCTACTTATATTAGAACACCTGTTTTTGTAAAAAAAGAATCGTCACCCGAGCAAGAGAAGAAACGTAGAAAAGACAAACATGCACCTCGTCGCAATGATGGTAACTGGAATGTCGAAAAATATAAAAATGGTATTCTTGGGTCAAGAACAACAAAAGATGGTTCCAATATCCAGAGTAATATTGTTTTTAAGACTCCTTTACTAGCAAAGAAAGAGATGTCACTTGTTGAACAATATATTCAAAAAGTTCGAGCACTATTAAATAAAGTAGCATCAAATAGTGATATTGATTTAATCACGCCGATTACAGATGTTTTCGATGAAATGCTAGAAACAGACGTTACTGGAGAGGATGTTGAACAATTATCTAATAAAATTACAAGTATTATGTCAACAAATAGTTTTTATTCAGACGATTACTCGCGAATATATTCTATTCTTTACAAGAAATATCCCTTTATTCAAGATACATTTAATAATCTAGACAATAAATATTTAACAAGTTATGACGAAATTAAAGACGTTAATCCAGATGAAGATTATGATACATTTTGTTCAATAAATAAACATAACGATGAAAGGCGTGCGAAAAGTCTTTTTTATGCAAACTTATATACAAAACATCAAGTAGTTACTAGTGAAAGATTAATAGATATTATATCTACAATTACATCTAGACTGTATAATAATATTGATTGTCAAGATAAAATATGTGAAAATGATGAGATTATTGAAAATATTTGCATACTACTAAGTATCCATACTACAGATATGTTTGCAAAATGTTCAGACATAGAGATAACAAAGATTGATCTTTCACAACCTATTTCTATTCAAAAGTTTATTGTAGACTTACACCAAGCAAAACCTAAGCAATACAATGGGGTATCCACTAAGTCTCTTTTTAAGTTAATGGAGATGATTGAGCTAATTCACAAAAAGTGAACCGATAATACATGATAAATAATGGAAGTCAAATATAGATTAATACACATAAATTTAATATATATTTTTTATGATATAACAAACCATGATATAAAAGTGTCATTATATAGTACTGTATACAATGGTTGTTTCACGAATAGACAAATCAATTAGTTATCCCGAAATAAAATCAATTATGGCAGATGACAAAAATCGTAATGCCGAACTTTATTTAATTGAAGTTCATGACCAAGATATTGTCGTTGCTATAGGCACTGAAATAAACACATATCGTTCAAAACACGTAGTTTATCATCCAATCTATATGATAAAAAATAATGGTAAGGCAGCACAAATAGGTGTATATGAAATAACTGATACAGATATTATTTCTATGATAGACGATAACGGTAATTTAGACGTAGAACGTTTAGATGAGCCTCTTATTTATACATTTGCAAATAAATCCTACATAGAAAATAATAAGATGGTTCCACCTAACGAAAAATCTCAAAAAGAAAATGATGAGGAGAAAGTAGATGAAATAAATGAAGAGATTGAAGAAAGTATTCAAAAAGAAGACACTACAACAAAATCTTCAGGTGAAACAGGTTCAGTTTTTAATATTCCTTCGAACCGTTCTGATATTTTCTCTCTTGACGTAAATGCAAAACCTCCTATCGAATTACAAGAAGAAACATCAAAAGATGCAGAGCGGGAACGTAATACATTCAAAGGAAGTGAACCAAAATCTGCATCGTGGGTTCAGAAAGCAATGTTAAACTTACATTATAACATAATTGAAACCGAAAACAATGCAGATAGCTTTTTTGAAAGTATTCGACTATCTTTTGCGCAGATTGGTCAAGTAACAACTGTAAGCTCTTTACGTAAAAAATTATCAAGAGAAGTCGACCAAGAACTCTTTGACAAATATACACAGCTTTATAGAGATAGTGCTCAGACTGTTCTCTCTGAACAAAAAAATGCTAAGGTGCTTGAACAAGAGTATAACAAATATAAATCACTAGTAACGGAAACTATATCGTCAAGTGAACAAAATGAATATATTCAAAATGCACGAACAATATCAAAACAACATGCAGGTACAGTTAATCAAAAAAGAAATGCACAAGACATCTACAATGAAGTAAAGTTTATGAAAGGAATTGACACAATTGACAAATTAGTTACTATGGTTCAGTCATCAGACTATTTTCCAGACGAATGGGCAATTTCTACTATGGAACGTATTCTGAATATTAAGTTTGTTATCCTCTCTAGTGAATATGCAAAACATGATAAAGATAACATGCTTCAATGTGGTTCTCGTATTGATCAACGCATTCAGAGCAACGGTGTGTTTGAACCAGAGTTTTATATTTTATTAGAAAATACAGGCAAACATTATCGTGTTGTTACATACAAAAACAAATACATATTTACATACAAAGAGTTACCATATGACATTAAAGATATGATTATAACTAAGTGTGTAGAGAGAAACAGCGGACCATTTGTTCTAATACCTGAGTTTAAAACACTTGTTGAAACTATTGATGAAAATGCACTCAAAGGAAATGAACAAGTTGTTTCATTGGATATGCTTACATCAACTGACCCGTCTGTTGTTTTTCAGTTTTATGAAAAATCAGTAGATAAACCTGCAGGTAAGGGAAGTGGTGAAAAAATAGAACCAGCTGAACGTAGACTAGATTTTGCGAAATTGTCACCAAAAGGCGAATATCCAGACTGGCGTAGAAAATTAGATAATACATGGGTTGATACAGAAAATACTATTATGTTAGATGAACTTCACTGGAATAGCGTTGAGCACTATGTTCAAGCAAATAAGTTCAAAGCAAATCATCCTGATTTTTATCATAAGTTTACACTAGAAAGTGGTAGTGAGTTATCTAAAGACGTAGATATGGCACTAGGTGCTGGAAGCAAAAATGGAAAGAGAGGGAAAGAAAAGATACGACCCGACACGGTGTCAATTGACCCCACCTATCCAGGAAAAAATGAAGATATTGCTAGAGTAAAAGCAATGACATATAAGTTTACCGAAATACCTCATTATAAAGGTCTTTTACTTGCTACAAAAAATGCAACATTGAATAAATATGTCCGTGGCTATCCACCATCTCTTGATACTGATTTAATAAAAATACGTAATTCAATTATATAAACCTATTATATAGAGTTATTGTGGTTTAAAACCATATCATTTGCGTAGTTTGTATATATTGTATATTTGACCTAATTGTTAACATTGTAAATAGTATTTTATGTGGTCATTTACACAAGAAAGAATGGTATCTGCGTTAGAAGAATCATTAGAAGATCCAGAAAAGTCAAAGCAAAGAAGAAGATGGTTAAGTGTAAAGTTTTTATATTATTCGTGCTGTTTTTTACGAGACCCATATAAATCCCATGAAGCAGACCAATTAATAAATAATATTCATGAAAAATAAATTGAACCAAAAATACGGTGGTTAAAGAAAGCAGAGACTGAACTAAAAATATTTATTGAAATCATGCCGACGCACACTCAAGAACAAAAGGAATGGATAAAGAAGCTACATACGATGTTAATGGCAGGTATTTCATATCCTCCTAACCCTACACCACATCAAAGAAGTTTGCGTTATAAAAGAGGAATAGAGTATGCATTAGAAGATGATGGAGAAACTATATTTAATTTAGAGGCAGCATCTAGAGTTCCCTCTGCTCCAAACATTTCAACTATACTTTATTCAAGAACCAAAGTATGGGAGGAACAATTATATTCCAGTATAAATCGTCAATTCGTAATTTATCCCGAACACAAACGCTATTATAATTCGTTTGTAAGTGTAATGAAACGATACCGAAAAGAATATCGCAAACATTTCCTTCGCAAGTGTGTTATACCCCAAGCAAAACTCGAAAAAACACGCAGTATTCTTTTTGAAGAAACTCAATTGCCAGAAGAGATTTTACGTAGTATTGTATCCTATGTATCCTATGCTTAATTTTAAAAAATAAACATTCATAAATAATCTATGTTTTATATGTTATCTTTACAAGAAATAACATATAAAAATATTCTATTGTATTTTTGTATAGTATATAATATAAGTTATCGATTAGTTGTTTATTATACAGCATGCAAAACTCTACGTTTAGTAATACAAGTATAGATATGATTGAAGTATTTTCAAAAGATAATACATCAAAATGTATTCCAATGCCAAGATGGACTAATAAAACAAAAACTATATTTACAGATTTATTTAATGATATTCAAACTGCTAATAAATATGTAGAAATGAGGAAAAAAGATAAGGGTAGTAGATTTTATAACATAACTATTCAAACTATATCTCAACGGTCTACAATGCCACGTCCATCCACTTTCAATATGAGTTCTCTCCCCGACAAAATAAGAACATGTGTAGAGAATGAAACAACTGGATTCATAGAATATTCCACTAAAATACACAAAAAAACGTTCAAGGTGTTTTTTTTCGTATATGACATTGACCCGATTAAACATGTAGAGCGATTTAGTTTATATTTTGAACGTATGGTTCAATGGATGCACATTGCATATAAATATGGAAGCAGTAAATGTGGAAATGATCTTACAGTGTATGTTTATATGACACCGTATAAGAAGTTTCTTCCAAATAATAACATAGATAAGATTGGCCAAGACCATGCAAACACTGCATTTACATATTCATGTCCTTCAAAAAACTCTGAAATTGTTATTTATAGAGAAGAGGAATGGTTTAAAGTATTTATACACGAAACGTTTCATTTAATGGCGCTTGATTTTTCAGATGCAAATGCAGAAGAATTATGCAAACAAAAAATGAAAAAGAAGTTTCCTATTAAAAGTGATTTCCGCTTATATGAAACGTATACTGAAACGTGGGCAGTTATAATTCATACTTGCATGTGTGCATATTTTTGTTTCGAAGATACTCATAAGATAGAACCATTTATACAGACTGTAAAGTTTTTACTAGGGTTTGAAACATTATTCAAATTATTTCAAATGTCTAAGATAATCTCTTTTATGGGGCTAGATTTTTCTCTCTTGACATTAAAAACAAAAGAAGCACAGGTAGCAAGAGATACTTTGTATAATGAAGACACAAATGTGTTTGCATACCATATAGCCACAACACTTTTATTAAGTAACTATGTGACATTTTTAGAATGGTGTGATGACCATAATTTTACATTTAGAATGTCATTTCATTCTACCCGACCAAATATTGAAAGATTTTGTGATTTTGTTATAGACCGTCATGATAGTGAATATACACAAAAAATTATTAAAAAAATGTACGATAATAACTGTTATGATAAAATAATAGAGAATGTTAATAGTAATAAGGAAAAAGCGTTTGTAGAAACAACAATGAGAATGACAATTTGTGAAATGAGATAAGGGACATTTTTGTGTAAATTGAATATATATCTTGATACAATATATATTCAAGAAAACTACATATCTAGTAAAATACTGTATAGAACAGTAAATAAATATTTGTATGGGAATACGTTATCTAAACACATATATTAAAAATAATTGTTCGCATGGCTTATCAAACGTAAATATTCGTAGTCTAGCAGGAAATTCACTGGCTATAGATACAAGTATATATATGTATAAATACGAAATGGATAATAAACTTATTGAAAATATAACAAGACTGGTTAATCTATTTATTATAAATAGAATTACGCCAATCTTTATATTTGACGGTAAACCACCAGAAGAAAAACTACAACTCCTACAAATTAGACGTGAACGAAGACGTGAAGCATCTTCCCAATGTCAGGAATTATTGAATAAAATAGAGACTGGCGATGCAGACGAATATGATATTACAAAGTATCACCGTCTTAAACAAGAGGCTACACGTATTACAAAAGACAAAGTCGACAGCGTAAAATCATTATTAACAAATCTTGGTGTTACGTATTATACTGCAAATGGTGAGGCCGACCAACTATGTGCTTCAATGGTTATAAATGGTTACTGTTGGGGGTGTGTAAGTGACGATATGGACATGTTTGTTTATGGTTGTAAAAATATAGTAAGAAATGTTGATATTCATAATAAAACTGCCACAGTATACAAACTTGATATGATATTACATGAACTTAATATATCGTTTGTAAACTTTAAACAAGTATGTGTAATGGCAGGAACTGATTATAACAATGAAATAGATGATAATCAATCATTAAATATTTATTCAGCATTTAAACTTTATAACAGATTTACAAAAAAGGTTAAATATGATAATATGACATTTTATGATTGGTTACGTCATTATATAAAATATAATGTAGACTACGAACTTTTGCACAAAATATATAAAATGTTTGAAGTAAAAAATGAAATATGTATCGAAAACAATGAAGAAAATACTTTCATTACTCAATCTAACAATATATTAACAAACGATTGTATCGTAGAATATTCATATCCAACATGTAGTTAAATATAATGTATTTGTAAAAAACTTAAAGATGTTCTCTAAGTTTTTTATTGCGTTCTTTGCTATTTTATGCCATTTTAAATGTTTCAAAGATGTATATTATTCATGTGTGCATTTACTGCACATATGAATATTTATTTTTATATATGTATTAGAATATTTGCTTATGCATCGCCAGCCGCAGCTGCAGCTGCAGCGGCAACAGCCTTGACACTCTTAGCGAAGTGAGGGCTCATATACTTCTGGAGGTTGAAGTAAGTGAGAACATCATCGCCACCAATCTGGAGAAGGCCCTTGAGCTTGGCGTCGGGGTTAATCTGGCGACCATTGTCCTTGTCCTGGAGGCTGTGTGCGCGGATGTAGGCAGTAATCTCCTTGGTAACATCAGTTCTTGCCATCTCAACTCCCTTCTCTACACCAAGGAAACTAGCAAGCTCGTCGCTGATACGAGTGGGCTTAACAAATCCACTGGGGGCACGGTTTCCATTCTTTCTCTTCTTCTTGGCAACCTTCTGAGACTGCTTAATCTCACGGATCCACTTCTTCTCGAGAACACGGTAGTCGCTCTTAGCCTTGTTAATTTGCTGGGCAAGGCTCTGGAGGGTTGCGAAATACATGGAGGACATCTCCAAAAGACTGTTGTCCTCAGCAGGCTCCTCGGCGGGGGCAACAGCAACAGGAGCAGGAGTAGGAGGAGGGACAGGGGCCTCCTCCTTCTTAGCAACAGTCTTCTTCACGACCTTCTTCTTGGTAGCGGTCGTCTTAGTCTCGGTATCGGGGGCAGGGGTTTCGGTCTTCTTCTTGATAGCCATTATACTCTACTATACAGCGTTTCTTTTAAGTAGGTTTCTACTGCAATATATATTAATATATAATTTATTGTTATTTTCCTTATGAATAAAGGTAACACTTTATTTTTTTCCTAAATAAATATAAAATATTCATTTTTTACGCAGTTAGTTTATCTTTTTTAAATAAATAATATTATGATTATTTTTCATAAAATTATTCATATTATATCAATTATACAATGTATGCAACCGCTTCGTATAGCCATGGCATGGTTTGACGCGCCGACTGACTTACAAGAGTGAGTGCTTGCAATACATAAAGAATACCAAGTGACCTAGCAGACTGATCCACACCACTAAACACCATACTTTCAATAACATGAACAACATGTTCTCGTATCTTATCTAAATCTTGTTCAAGTCTTAACATATTTATATATAATGTATAATGTCGTAAAGGGCCACGTGGTGAAATGCTATATCGTATTTCTGGTGTAAGAGATGCACGATAAAACCAAATATCGGCTAATTCTTGAATAAAACGAATAAGACCACTTTTATCTAGGTTAGTTAGCCAGCATTGACATGTATAATGACCATGTGAATCCATTTCCATGAATGCACGCGTTATACGGTCAGATACAGATAAATTATTCTCATCTTCTTTTTCAATCTCAATCTCAAGTGGAGATTTGTAAGCTCGTTTCATTATTTTTATTAGACGTTTTACATCAGTAAATACCTGGGCAGGTATTTCACAACGATTATAAGGGTTCTTTACTTCCTCTCCTCTAGCAGTATTTTGCTTTAGATTATAGAGAGAAAGAACATCGAACCCATAAACAAACTTATCATTATCACTATATGAAACAAACTGCTGATGATGAATGTTTTTTATACTTTCCATAGTAAGAAAGTCTTCATTGTTTGTGCAGAGAGAACGAGAGAGAAACGCGGGCCCGCGAAGACTGTTACAATACCGTTGTAAAAATCCTCTGAATACACATTGTATCTTAATGGTTACCTGTGACATTTTTAAATGAACATATATGCGTGTAAGAAGTTCTTTGTTTGTTCCGGTTACGCGTAATTTATATTCTCTTGATATACGTCTTAACTGGTCCTTTGATAATTTATAAGAGAGAAGACTACTGTGATCACTATATGTTGGAATAATAAAATCACTCTCAGGACACTTCTTCTTTGGTTGGATTAATTTAAAATCAGACATAGCTTTTTGTTTTATTGTCTCTAAGAAATCTTCAAGTCTAGATGCATCATAATTTTTTACTCGTTTCATATTCACACCTCTTTTCTTTGGCTGAGGTTGTAAATCGGTAATTGAAGTTTCTGAATTACTAGATATATTACTTATAACATGATTTAATGGTGTTAATTGTTCTAACAAATCAAAATCAAAATCTAAATCGTTTAACATATAGTTCTTTTTATATAAAGCGTACTAACTTTAACTGTATTTTATATAATATACTACAATAATTATTACTAACTTGTATGTACCTCTGTATAAATATACAAAAAAACATACCATTATCGGGCTATATATTTAATAAATTGAATTAAAGACAGACCGTGTATCTATAGCATACAGTGACATAACCAAGTGACTATAAGACAACAATGAGCCATATCGACGGAACCAAGAAGTTTGACCTTAGCAAGGTTACCTATGCCAAGCCTAAGCCTGTTGGAAAGGGTAAGGTAATTAATGTTAAGTATGGCGGTAAGAATATGATGTTCTCTACTCCTGTTATGCTTACATGGGGTGCTTCCGACTATGAGGGAAATAATAAGTTTGAGCTATCTATTCAGTTTCCTCGTGAGGAGGAAAAGACTGATGCTTCAAACATGTTGAAGACGAACCTAGAAAATATGTATAACCATATGATATCTGCTGCCATGGCGAACTCAAAGGAGTGGCTTGGAAAGGAAATCAAGTCTGAAGATATTATTCGTGATAAGTTGGGACCTATTCTCAAGTATCCTAAGATTAAGGGAACAAACGAGCCCGATACGACAAAGGAACCAACTATTCGTCCTAAGTTTCAACAATACAATGATGTTTATCAGTGTAATGTGTATGATGATACAGGAAGTCCCCTGTGGCTAAGAGACAAGGCATCGACATATTCAGCCGATACTACTCCTATGAGCTTCTTTAGAAAGGGAATGAAGGTCATGTCTCTTGTTGAGTTCTCTGGCATCTGGGTAGTTAATGGAAACCTACACGTTACCCTCAAACTTGTCCAGGCGGTTACCCAAAAGCCTGTTGAGAGTGTATTTCAAGCTGGATGTCTACTCGCCGTCTCACAGGAAGATAAGAACGCAATCTCATCATCTGTGGCAGAAGAGGATGATGATGGTGATGATAAGCAGATTGACACTGCCGTAGACTCTTCAGATGAAGAAGAGGAAGTAGAGGAGGAAGTAGAAGTAGAAGTAGAAGAAGAGGAAGAGGAGGAAGAAGAGGCTGAGCCCGAGCCCGAGCCCGAGCCAGTTAAGGCAGTCAAGAAGAAGGTTATTAAGAAGAAGACCAAGTAAATACTAATTAATTCAACATGTAACTTAACATAAATAAATTATAAAAATAAAATAGTCATATTATGATTATTTTTATCTGATAATTCAGATAAAAATAAATTATTTTATATAGAATAGAGAATATAATGCTATTCCAATATTTTTCGGATATTTTTACAGGTATAATTCTAGGTTCTAGCATTTTTACACTGGGTTATATATTAGACCATACTATATCAAAAAAAGATTACTTATCTTTAACATCTACAGAAGATGGGTGTAAAAAATATGATATATCTCAAAGAGCAATAAGAACAAACTTACTTCTTTTAACGCATATAATATACCCTATTTCATGTAAAACAGTTATAATGCACGACCATAAATGTTTTGATACTTTTGCATGTATTGTATTTACACCTTTGAATATTTAAGTTCGCACAAACAATGCGAAAAAAAGAGGTTCAAAGTTAGGTCTTTTCATACCTGTGTAAAGTTTGATTATAAGCACTCGTTGAAGTGCTTTGATTACTTGTTTCTCTACATAAATAACTTGGTCTGTCTATGTTATTTATTGCGTTCTTTGCTA